>PVBE010054967.1_pt1 | contig 24285 bp, 23 predicted proteins | sample 1631181 | NCBI WGS metagenome assembly PVBE01 (sample SAMN08397723, study PRJNA350692) | Marine metagenome, whole genome shotgun sequencing project. | isolation source: water | place: Pacific Ocean | collected 2012-04 | reverse complement strand
CTTCTTTCTGAGGGCATTGGTTCGGCATATTGTAAAAATGACATATGAGTATCTGAAAAAAAGTCGTAATCCCTTCTTTCTGAGGGCATTGGTTCGGCTGGGGGAGGAGGTTTCTCCCTGCTACTCCGAGCGTCGTAATCCCTTCTTTCTGAGGGCATTGGTTCGGCTGGCATAAGGTTGACAACACTCCTGAAGGAGCCGCGTCGTAATCCCTTCTTTCTGAGGGCATTGGTTCGGCTTATTCAGTATGTGGTTAATGCCAAGACCGAGAAGTCGTAATCCCTTCTTTCTGAGGGCATTGGTTCGGCCGGTCCCTTCTTGATGAAGGGACCGCAACCACAGTGGTCGTAATCCCTTCTTTCTGAGGGCATTGGTTCGGCAACTATCTCCTGTCCGGAGAGTTGAAGGCAGAGTCGTAATCCCTTCTTTCTGAGGGCATTGGTTCGGCGGCACGAATTCGTATCATGTGTTCGGCAGTGCCCACGTCGTAATCCCTTCTTTCTGAGGGCATTGGTTCGGCCAAGGAACGGCTACCTCCGTCCTTGAACTAGAAACGTCGTAATCCCTTCTTTCTGAGGGCATTGGTTCGGCGCCGCTGGAGCGGTGAATGGATTGGCCGGCGTTGTCGTAATCCCTTCTTTCTGAGGGCATTGGTTCGGCTTCCTTCTTGCGCTGGGGTTCGCCTCCGGCGCAGTCGTAATCCCTTCTTTCTGAGGGCATTGGTTCGGCCACAACGGATTCGTAGGTTTCACCGGAGCCGAAGTCGTAATCCCTTCTTTCTGAGGGCATTGGTTCGGCGGGCGAGGAGGTGTCGCCTTGTTACTCAGAGGCGGTCGTAATCCCTTCTTTCTGAGGGCATTGGTTCGGCCCTGGCACTATCTCTGTGCCACGCCGGACGAATCAGTCGTAATCCCTTCTTTCTGAGGGCATTGGTTCGGCCTCAATCCGTCGTTCAAGGCGCGCAAGGAACAGGGGTCGTAATCCCTTCTTTCTGAGGGCATTGGTTCGGCCATTGCGACTGGAAAGATTAGCCATGCTCTGTTGTCGTAATCCCTTCTTTCTGAGGGCATTGGTTCGGCGCAACGGCGGTCCCTGAGCTCGAAAGCGTGTGCACGTCGTAATCCCTTCTTTCTGAGGGCATTGGTTCGGCTGCGTGAGGAACTGGAGGCCGACAACATGTCGGGACGTCGTAATCCCTTCTTTCTGAGGGCATTGGTTCGGCGCACGAATATCGAGAACATCCGCGAAGAACTCCAGGTCGTAATCCCTTCTTTCTGAGGGCATTGGTTCGGCGCGATGCCGCTGAGGCACTGGTGCTAGGTTCGCGTCGTAATCCCTTCTTTCTGAGGGCATTGGTTCGGCATGGACGAAGGGACCACAACGGCGGTCCCTGAGTGTCGTAATCCCTTCTTTCTGAGGGCATTGGTTCGGCCCAAGAAGGTTTATGCATCGATCCGGTCCCTCGTGTCGTAATCCCTTCTTTCTGAGGGCATTGGTTCGGCCGATCAGGCGGTCGGCTACTAGCCGACCGACGGTCGTAATCCCTTCTTTCTGAGGGCATTGGTTCGGCTGCCGAGCCGTCAGTTTCTATCGCTATCAGTGGGTTGGATGCCCCCTTAGGGCAATTGATCCACCGCCAGAAGTTAGCCTCTGACAGTGCCTGTCTGCGCACCGAATCACCTTCCATCACGGCTGGGGCGTCGGGTACCGCAGCGCTATCGGGGCGAGGCCCTACCTGCTGGCGCAGATGTTTGGTGCCGGTCCGCATGACGGTCACCTGAGTCGGAGTGGCCCGAAGTTGCCGTAGCTGCCACTGTCGTGCTGGTAGAGCACTACCCTGGCCCCATTGGCGAATTCGGCGCCAACCAGGGCCGCAGCGACGGCCGGTCCGGCATGGAAGTAGTGGACGCAGTCAGTGCCGGTTTTCAGCAGGGTGGCGGCCGCGGCGCGCAACTCGCCGTGCAGGTGCGGCATATCGGTAGGTGTCAGGAGGTCGTCGCGCACGATGGTGGCGATCCTCTCGTTGGGGATTGCGGCCAAGACTCTGTCGCGGCGTCGGAAATTCTCCACTGCAGCACGTACATCCTTGTGTGGCAGCAGATCGACGATCAGGATCGCGGGCCGCTCCCCGGGGCGTCGGGCAAGCTCGCTGAACCAGCGCCGTTCGCGCCGGCGACGGCCAAAGACGACGTCCCACCACGTCCAGATTATCGGCACCAGTGCGGCCAGGCCGAGCACGATGCCAATCGGATCGAGCCAGTCGGCGATGAAAGCGCGCAGCGCATCCATGTCAGCCCACCCGCTCCACGCGATACTCCTCGATGCGCGCGCCACAGGCCTGCATGTCAGCGGCGGAAAGTTCGCGGCCGCGCCACTCGGCCGGCAGATCGAGGCTCAGATGCAGGTAGCGGGCTCCGCGCGCACACACCGCCGCGGCAAGGTTGACGGGCAGGGTGCCGATTACCTTGTCGCCGGCGCCGATGGTCGACAGGTCGAGGTGCTCGACCTTGTGGTCGATGCCGATGCCGCACGCCGTCGCCCAGTCCAATGCCCCGGGGTGCCGGGAGACGAAATAGGCACTCACGGTTCTCGCCTCGACCTAGCGCAGATTGGCCGGATATCAAACCTACTGTCCCTGGCGCGTGTCACGGCTCACTCCTTGCCCTCCAGCCAACCTTTCACCTTCAGCGTGTTCTGATACTCCTTGTCCTTGGCGGGGTTCTTTTTGCTGCTGACCTCCCGCCATTTGCCACTCTCTTGCAGGCGCGCCTTCAGCCATTCAGCCACCGCCCGCTTTTCATCCTCTTGCCAGTGCCCGTCACGAAGCCCGCCGAATACGGCTGAAGTCTCGCCTTGGTTCTTGTCGGGCCGACTGTCGAGAAAGTCATGGATGGAGCGCTCCAGGGGCGACATTGTTTGCCGTTCGCGCTCGCGTTTCGCGGCCTCCTGCGCTTTCCGTTCCTTTTCTTCGGCGTCCTGCTGGCGCTTTCGCTCGGCCTTGTGGTCGCGCTGAAGGGCGCCATAACCGACCGCGGTCTTGGCACCGAAGCCGAGCCATGCGAAAGCGTGCTCGAAGGCGGCGGTGAGCAGCGTTTTCCATTGGTCGTTCTGCGCCAGTTTGGGCGCCAGCCGGCGCAGGCGGGGGAGATCGCAGATCACGTGAAAGCCAAAGTCGGAGCCTGGCGGCACGGTCAGGAATGTAATCGGGATAGGCTGGCCGGATTCGTGGGGCGAGATGCTGCCGCCGGTCTTGCGATCCTGCTTTTGCTGATAGTAGTGGCCCTGGTGCGGGGTCATGATCTCGACGTGCAGGCTCTCGCCCTTTATTTCCGGGATCACGTCCCAGAACGACAGCACGCCGCGGACATGGTCGGCATCGCCGGCAGCGGTTTCACGGCCGAACAGTACGTCGCACATCGACAGCATGACCGTCCGTTTCTGAATCACGACGGAATAGGGCTTTTTTTCGTCCCGCGACCAGCCCTGCGTATCGCCCCAATCGCCGCTGGCCAATTCCCGCGCCGCCTGGCGCAGCACGCCCTTGACGCCGGAACCGGGTAGGTACGGCAGGCCGTAGGGGTTCAGAAAGGCAAAGCCGTTTTCAAGCGGATGTTCGTTACCGAGCCCGGTGGTGAACGGCGCGGTGGCCTTGGCGTCGAGGCGCAGCCCTTCGGTGGGCGGCATCGTCTCGAACAGCAGTTTTTGCCGCCCACACAGCGCCTGCATCGTTTTGCGGTCGTTGTCGGTCAGGCGCTTTGCCCCGGCAAGAGGCTGCTCTTTGGTCTTGGCCCAGTTGGCGCCCTCCCAGGCCGTCAGATACATGCCGAAGCGCATGCCCGGCGACGCGTCGCGGAAATCCTTGCCAAGATAGTCGGGAACCGCTGCAATGCTCACTCGTTGTTGCCTCCATCGCGCGCCGCCGCCATCTGCCGCAGCCAGCGCAACCAGGCGAAGGCTTCGGCGGTGATGGCCTGGTAGTCGCCGGGCGCCGCTTTCATCAATGCCTGCATGAATCCATCGAACTCCTCAGGCGTGCCGCACTGACGGGCCAGCCAGCTCCGCAGATGCTGGCCGAGCGTGTGATGCCGGCCCCCTTTATCCTCGAGATACGCCATCACCTGCATCAGGCCGGAATTCATGATCAACGCCGGCAGGCCCTTGGCGTCGTTGACGTAATCCTTCTTGTGCTGGGCGATGCCGGTACCGGCTTTCTCCCACGCATCTTGCGCCCGCAGTTGCTCCAGCGTCTGGCGCGGCTGGTCTTTGGTGTTCGTTGCCATCTTCAGCCCTCCACCACTTTGGCCAGCACCAAGCCGCGGCCGGTGGTGGCGTCGCCGCCGATCTGGAGCAGCGTGCCATCGAGCACGTTTCTGACTTTGGCCATCACGCCGGCGGCATCGACGTCGTCCTTCTCGCCGGTGCGCGTCTGGCTCGCCATCAGGGGGGCGACCAGCAGCGATTCAGGCGGCAGGTTCTCGGTGTAGAACAGGCCGCCATCGGCAGCGGTACCCGTGGTGGCGTCGATGCGCACATGCGGCTCGACCAGCATCGCGTGCTTGGCGAAGTAGCCGAAGTCGGTGTCGGACAGCACCACCAGATCCGTCTTTAGCTTTTCAGCGAAAAACGCATAGGCGGCATCGGCGGGCAGCGCCTTGGCGGCGAGGTCGGTCGACAGCGCCGGCAACTGCTGGCTCACCTTGCCCGTGTACTCGAAGGCTTCCAGATGCAGCTTTTCACCCGACAACAACTCGGGATTGGCGAGCAGGCAGTGGCCGGGTTCGACGGTGAGCGCGGGCCAGCTCGCCGCAGCGCCGCTCAATGCCAGCAACCGCTGCGCCCGCGCCAGGGCCTGCGGGCAGGTGGCGTACACATAACCTCCCTTGAGCGAACGCACCGGCAGCGCGACGAGCTGCGCGTCGCCGAAGCTCACGGCGCCGGCATGCAGCTCGCTGCTGCCGGATTCGGGGCCGAACAGGCGGTCGATCAGCGTGGCATCGCCGCCGATGGCCTCGAAGCCGTGCCGCACCGCTCCCTTGATGCCGGAGCCGGCGAAACAGGGGTGGTGGGTGTGGCGCTCGCGCTGGATGGGATTGTCGATCACGCCGATGGCCTGGCCGGCGCCCATGTGCACGGGGCTGACGGCGTAGAAGAAGACGGCGGCTTGTTGCTGAAACATGCGGTTGTTCCCCGTGAGGGTCAGAAAGTGGCAATAGCGATGCGATTGAAGCCTTCGGCGCGCCGGCTGGCATCTTCGCCCGTGCCGCGCCACAGGCCGGCCGCGGCAAGCTTGCGGAGGCCCTCGGGCGTGGCATGGAGCTCATCGAGCCAATAGACACTGCCGGCGGGCGCCGCTCGCAGGGCGTCTTTCGGCTGGCGGCGGGCCAGATCCCAGCCGGACACGACCTCGGCGCGCGCCACTGTGGCGCATACCAGCCAGCCGGTAACACCGTGCAGCTCGAAGCGGATGGCGCCATCGTCCCGGCGGGTGGTGGCATCGGCGCCGGTGGGCAGCCAGCCGTTGGCGAAGAGCCCGGGGCTGGTCAGCAGCAGCCGACAGCGTCCGGCGGTGGCGATAGCGGCGTAGTCCGGCTCGGGTGGGGCGTGGGCGGTTGCCAGATGCAGCGCCGCGGCCCGTCCGTCGCCGCCCAGGCGAACGAGCCCCGAGGTTGGCGGCTCGGCGCCACTGACGGTGGCGAGAAAGCCGACGTCGTAGTCGGCTCGTGTTTCCTGGCCCGGCGAGCCCAGAGGATGGCCGTTCTTGAGCATCGCCACGGCCTGCATCGAGAACAACTGCCCGTCGCTGGCGCGGCGCTGGGTGGTGTCCAGACCCACACCGACGCGGTTATCGAACCTCCACAGCGTGCTGGAGGCGATCCAGTCCCCGGCTGCAGTTGGGGTCTGGCCGGCCAGGTACTGCCGCAGGCCCGATTCGGTGAGCCAGTGGCCGCCGGCGGGCTTGCGCCGATCCGCCTGCGCCAGCACCGGCAACAGCGGCAGCCCGGCAGAACTGGCGATGCCGGCGGGCGCGGCGGGCGCCATGCGCAGCGCCATGAACGGCCGGCCGCCCTCGGCCTCGAACACGATCAGATCGGCCGGTGCCGGCATCAGCCGCTCGACGCGCCCGTCGGCGTGGCGGCGCGCCAGGTGAAAGCCGGTGATGGTGAATGGTCCGGGTGCGGCCAGCGTGCCAAGGGCGGGGTGGTTCACCGCGTTGTGGGCGAAGGCCGTCAGGTCGGTGCCGTCGTCGGCCAGCATCCGCGATCGTAGCGCGCCGGCCGCGATCGAGGGCCAGGGCGGGATGAGCGCCTCGCCATAGCTGCCGGGGTCGCCGAACAGCTTGTTGCCGCGCAGGAACAGCACGTCCAGCGGTTCGATGAATACGCTCGTGCTCATGCGGTGGCTCCCTCGGCCGCGGCGGCCGGTTGCGTGGCGGGGGCGCCGGTGCGGGTCTCCCGGGCCAGGAATTCCGCCACCGACAGGAAATTACGCAGCCAGTCGAGGCCGTTCTTTTCCTGCTGGCTGGCCAGTTTCGCGAGCCGGCCCGCCAGCTCCGGCGCCCGTGCCCTGGCCATGCCCTGAGCCTGGCGCTGGAGCTGATAGCCGAGCAGGGCTTGCAGCATGTCCGGCTGCGCCTGGGGGTCGGGCAGGTCGGTCAGCCATTCCAGCGTGTTGTAGACGGCTCGGCGCGACACGCCGGGGTCGGCCAGAAAGTCGACGGTGTCCTCCAGCAGCGCCACCGGCTCGCCCCATTTCTCCGTTAGATGCAGCGCACCGCCGGAGCGCTTGATGACGGTGATGGAGAAGGCGTTGCGTCCACCCTCGCCCTTGGCGCGCTTTTCCGCCGTTCGCAGCTCGCGCAGCACCGCGGACAGCGGCGCCTGATGATGGGCGATCACGGCGCCGGTCGAGGCGGTGGCGTGGCGGCCCATCATGCGCAGCAGCCGGCCGTTCAGGTACGCGAAACCATTCTTGCAGTGCAACGCCTCGCGATCCGCGCGCAGCTCGCGCCAGCTCACGTCCGCATCCTCCGGCAGGGTGCCGCTGTAGGCATGGCGCAGGCGCTGCATGGCCGGCAGCAGATCGGCCACAGGAAGCATCGCGAGCACGTCGTCGCCGCCGGCATAGATCACGCGGCCCAGGTATTCCGACTCGACGACATGGCGCACCACGGTCTGCGAGAAATCGTTGAGCGCGCCGGACACGGCGAGGTGACGGTTGGGCGAGATGGCGCGTTTCTGTTCGCCGTAGCGCTGGATCAGCGATTGTTTGGCCGCGCGCTCGTCGAAGCCCGTGCGCACCTGCGGGTGGAAGCTGTCGCGGTAGCTGATGCGGGTGTCGTCGCTGCCCGACAGGATGGCGCCCATGCGGTCGCCGTCCATCATCAGCAGCGCGTAGTAGGTTTCGAGTCTGACGTCTGCCTGGTCAGACGCCGTTGCCAACGTCGCCCGCACCAGGCGCCGTGCGGACTCGACAGCGGCGTCATCGTTGTCGCCCTGCGCCGCTTCGAGCAGGCCGGGGATGCGTTTGGCATCGGTGAGCGCAGGGTTACGCGCATGACGCAGCATCAGCCGCCGCGGCAGCGCGACCGATCCGGCTTTGTCTGTGGCCCCCGCAAAGCCTGCTGCGGTGCGCCCGCCCCCTTCAAGCCAGCGGTCGAGCTGGCTCGCCAGCGCCATGGTGTGCGTGGACACCACGAATCGATCAGGCGGTCGCGCGCTGCCGTCGTCGCGCGGATTGAGCTCGCGGCCCATCTCCTCGGCAAAGATCGTCGGCCACAGCCGCTTGATGGCCGGCAGCGCGCCCAGGTGCTCGCCCTTTTTCGCCCACGAAGGCTTGCCCGCGGCCACAAGCGCCCACAGCGTGTCGGTCTGCTGGCGGTAGGACTTTTTCAGTTGCTCGCGGTCGGTCGTCAGCCATTCGGTTTCGCCGGTCAGCGAGCAGCGCCAGCCTCCCTGAGTGCTCTGCGTGAACCGACGCGTGCTCTTGGCCGCTGCCAGCACGCGCTCGGCGAGGTCGTACACGGCCGGGTAGAGCACGCCCGGGTTGGGGGCGAAGAAAGTCTGTTTGCCACCTTCCGTTGCCAGCAGCGCCTCTTGGCGCAGTACCTTCCAGGCATCGGAATTCAGAAAGCCCGGCGCATCACTCCCGCCAGCTGTCTCACCTTCGGACGATGACTGAAAGAACGGCGCCATTGCGGCCGACAGTTGCGTCACGTCGAGGTCGCGCTGTTTCTCCGGATTGCCGCAGCGGATGAGGGAGAACGGCACCGCCGCCCAGTGCACCTCGGGGAAGCCAGCCAGTTGTTCGCGCATCTGTGCATAGGCCGGCACCGATTCGTCACGCGGCGCGTCCTTGGCTTTGCAGCCGGCCTCGACGAGCAGCCGGTCCACGACCGCAAGGCCGGTATCGAGCAGCCAGGTCCGGACGCGCTCCTGCACCATTTCGGCGATCTGCCGCGCCCGGCTGGCCGGCACCACCGCCACGAACCGATTGGGTAGCGCAGCGGAGAACAGCGGGTTGGCGTCGGTTGCGCCCCGGTTCCACTCGCAGCGCTGGAACAGGCTGGGGGGCAACTGCATGGTCTTGCGCAGCCAAAGGTCTACCTGCGGGATGCCGCGCAGGCGCGGGAACAGGATCGCGTCCGGGCCGAGTTCTTCACAGACCGGGCGCATTGCCTCCCACGCCAGGCGCGAGAGCAGGTGCGAGCCGGCCCAAAGGTCCGAGGTCGAGCGCGCGGCGGCGATGAAGCCCTGCACCGGGCCGATCGAGAGCGCCAGCAGCGCCGCCTCGCCGTCCGGGTCGGCGGCGAAGGCGCCAGCGAAGGCCGAGGTGAGGTCCAGGTGATCCCAGATGCTGTGGTCCGGCACCCGGGTGTCGGCCGGCAGCACCTCCCACAGCGCGCCGAGCTTGTGGTTGTCGTCAGTGTCGGCGCCGGTGGCAGCCAAGTCCGGCCCGAAGCGCCAGTAGGCCAGCAGCGTCTTGCGCCAGTCCTGCGGCGCATCGCCCTGGGCGCCGAGCTTGATGAGCAGTTCGGAGAAGTGATCGAAGCTGCGCTGCTTGAGCGCGTCGAGTTCGGTGTCGGACAGGTCGTGCAGGTCGACGGCGTCGCCGCTCAGCGGGTGGATCAGCACCGGCTTTTGCGTCCAGCGCACCTGCGCCCAATTGGCCACGGCGTGTGTCCGGATATCGCCCGTTTTGGTCTTGACGGTGATTTCGTCCATCGGCCACTGCGGCCGGTCGGCGGCTGCCGCCCACCAGTCGGCGCGCTGCACCTGACGGTAGATGTCCGCCGGCAGGCCGTGCCTGAACATCAGGTTGGCCAGTACCTGGTCGTTGTCCGGGTCGATGCCGCCGGCTGGCAGCGCATCGAGCCCGAGCAACCGGCGCAACGCGCGCGAGGTGCCGTTCTCGTGCCCGGCCGGGTCGCGCAACAGCACCAGCGCTTTTTCCGCCGGGTCGTGGAGGCGGGCGGCGAGTTTGGTTTGCCAGATCTTGTCGTCGTTCATGGATTACTCCTGCACGCGCTGCAATGTGAGGCTGTCGAGAAGGGGCTTGAGCGCGGTGCGGCGCTGCAGGTCTCCAATCGAGGCATAGGCGCGCTTGCCCTTTTCCTGCGACAACTCGTCCAGCAGGGCATATATGCGCTGCCAGACGCCTTCGATGGCCTTGCGATCCGGTCGGAATGCGGCTGGTGGCAGACAGGGCACATGGAAGATCGCGCCGGCGAGCCTGCCGTCCGGCAAGGCGCGGACCTTGAAGCGCAGGCTGTTGGGCAGGCGGGCGTTACCACCCCACGGCTGAACCGAATGGTTGGTGACCGGGTAGCTCAGCCAGTGCCTATCTTCGGGATTCGGTGCGTTTTTGCCGGTCGTGAAGACGAACTGCGTGCGCAGCCCGATTTTGACCGCCGCCAGCGTCTTCATCAGCGCTTTCCAGTCTGGCTGCGGCGCGGTCTGCCAGATCAGCGGTCCTTTGTCGTCCCGGCCGATGGCATGCGGCCAGTCGCGGTCCAGGCAATCGCGCCATGGCCGCAGTGGCAGATCCAAAGCCAGCGGGCCGGGGTCGCCCTGCGGCGCTAGCGCGAATGAGCCCCAGCCGTTGCGGCTGCGTCCGCCCAGCGTTCCGAAGCCGTGCATCAGCGCCAGCGTGCGTTCAAGGCGATGGCGGGTATTGTCCGCGTCCACGTTTGGCAAAACGAGATCGTTATGTCGGGTGGGCCAGGCAATGGCCAAGGCGGCCGATTCGCCCGCCTGAATGGCGGCGTTGGCCTTGAGCGTCGTTGACCTGCGCTCCCTGTCATAGATGAGAGGGCCAAATCCTTGATAAAGCGCACTGCCAACTTGCATCGCTTGTCCCTGACGATTCTGGACCTCCGGGTGAAGCACTGTGTCGTCCGACGGCCATTGGCTCTTCTTCAATGCACCTTCATCCCATCGATCTAGCCGCAGGCGAATGCGGCTCTTGCGGCTGTCGCCTTCACCGTCGCTGGCGACGCCGAACAAAAACCCCTCCTCGCGCCGCATCGCTGCGATGTCGTTGGAAAAACCGTTTTCGGCCGCCCACACCACCCGCCACCACTGGCGCAGCAGTGCCTTGATCGGCGGCGTGCGCCACTGGGCGCTCTGCTCGGCGTTGCCGAGAAAGGCCGGGGTCAGAAAGCGCATGTCGTATTTGCGCGTTTTCATCGTCATCGTTCGGTTCCGTCGTTGCGGAGGCAATGTTCAGGGTCAATCGTCCGCGGGCCGCGGATTCGCAAGCTTGTGGTCATCGCCCTACCCAGCCTCTGATCTTCTCCTTCAGCCGCGCCAGCTCGCCGCCGGTGACCAGCTCGATTCGCAGCGCGGCAGCGAGGCGCTTTTCCTCGTCGCGCAGGCCCCGGTAGCTGACCAGCATGCCGCGCGTGCCGAGCCCGCCGACGCGGCGGCAGATCCCGGCCAGCTTGAACAGGGTGTCGTTGGCCTTGCGCGCCTCGGGCCGGTCCATGCGCGCGGTTTTGCACTCGATGACGAACAGCCGGTTGCGCGCCAGAAAGGCGACGTCGAGTTCGTTCTTGACGCCCTTGGCGTCGCATACGACCAGATTCGCGGCCTTATCGCGCAGCGCCAGTTCGCGGCTGAGGCCGTCTACCGTCTGGAATACATACCGCTCCAGCCAGCCGCCCTTGACGAAGTCGCGCTCGGCTTCGCTGGCGAAGATCAGCTTGGCGCCTTCCTTGGCGAGCGCGCCGGCGTCCTCGAATTCCCGCAGCAGTGCCTCCAGGGCACGAGAGTCGGCCTGCTGTTCGGTCAGCGTTGCGTGCAGACTGCGCCCTTCCTCGGTCTGCTGGGCCAGCCAGTTCAGTCGCGCGAGCGGCCGTTCCAGGCTGCCCACCTGGGTAATGAGGGTGCGCAGCAGGTCGTCGTGGCGGTGCTCGCGTGGCGGACGCTCGATGCCTTCGTCAAGGCTGAAGCCATAGCCGCCCAGATAGTGGCGCAGACGCAGTTGCTGGTGCAGCGGCTGCCGGTGCGGGGCGGGCGCGAGCCAGATGACTTCGTCGGTGTCGACATCTACGTAAAACACCGCCCAGTTGGCGGCCACGGCCACCGCCTGGGCGGCCAGCGCCATCAGCTTGGTGCCACCGGTGACGTTGAGCGCGATGGACTGGCCGTCCCGGTCACTGGCCACCTCCAGCAGGGCGGTTTCGAGACGGTCGTAGTCGTGCTCATCGGCAAGCTCCGCGCGATGGGTGGCGATGCCGGCCTCGCGCAGCACGGCCGCCAGCGTGTCAGCCCGCGCCCGCATCTTGCGGCTGACCATCAGCACCACTTCGCGCGGCTTGAGCGCGGGATCGAGCGCCGGCAGCAGGTTGGCCGCGGCCTGGTCGGAGACGAGGCACACATGGACCTGTGGCGCGGGATGGCGCGGCGCTTGGGGCATGGCTCAGTTCTCCTCGATCGTGATCGCCCCGGCCGGAAGGTCGAGGCGATAGGTTTTCGGCCGGCCGGTGCCGGCGATGAGATACGGCGCCGCCTCGCGCGGGCCGAGCGCCTCCAGAAGAGCCTGATTCACGCGTGTGCGCCGTTCGTCGAAGTCGCCCTGCGACATGCCGTCGCGGTAGCGGGCTTCGATGCGAGGGTTGAGCCCCTGCAGACGGTCGTATTCTTCGAGGTACGCTTGGCCGTAATCGGTGTCCGGCACGCCGTCAGCGGGACGGCACAGGCCGGGCAAGCCGGCCCGGGCACGGCGCGCGAACCAGAGCAAAAACGCCAGATTCGCCGGTGCTATCGGCACTGCAAGGCCGCCGGCCTCGACCTGCCCGTCGGCCACGTCGATTACCAGCCGCGGCGGGGCCAGCGCTCGGTTGAGTGCGGCGACCACCTCGGAGAAGCGCGCGCTGCCGGCGAGCAGCGGCGCCGGCTGGCCTTCGCGCAGGCGCACGAAGGGGATCTCGGCCAGGGTTACCTCGGCCTGACGGCAGTCGAGCGGGCGCGGGTTCGCGCCGAGTGTGTGGATCACCCGTTCGCCGGGGCTCGGGTAGTAGAACTGCGGGTGGCCCTCGAAGCCCTGGTCCACCAGCACGTGCGAGAGTCGATCCTGCACGCGGCCGAACAGCGACAGGGCATAGCCGAGGTAGTAGCCCATCGTCTTGCGTCCGCCGGCGATCGAGACGTGCAGCGCGCAATCGGGATCTGCAGTGAGCGCGCGCACTGCCTCGATGAGCGCATCGGCGGTGGCGTCGTTGTCGGCCTGGCTGCGGATGTCGGCCAGCGGCAGGCCGTCGACGTCACGGATCACCTCGATGCAGGCGATGTCGAACCGAATCTGTGGCAGGCCGTAGTCGGCGCGCAGCCGGTGGAACCAGCCCGGCTCGGTCGACAGCAGGTTCAGCCGTGCGTGCTCGGCTCCGCGCGCTGTCGTGAGCAGGCGGATCTCGGTCGGAATCCACGGTCGCTCGGCCCGTATCGCAAGGGCATAGAGCGTCTCTGTGACGATCTGCGGCGACAGACCGCTGACCGCCAGCAGCACGCGGCGGGGGAATTCGGTGGGATCACCCGCAGTACTCATGACACCAGCATGCTGTCGCCCGTCTTCATCTGCGCCCGCCGGCAGGCTTGCCGTCAGGACCCCAGCCGATAGCGACCAAGGCCCATGCTGGCGCCCTTGCCGACATGGACACGCTCACCGACCCGTAGCAAGGGCAGCATGCCGACGGGTACGCGGCGGGCGGTGAAGCTGCCGATGAGGCCGCCCATCGGGATGCGGCGGCGCTGACGGGTGGAGGCGCGGGACCAGTCGTGCCAGCGCAGCGCCGAGTCGGCGAGTTGGACCGCTCGGCCGGCGGCGACGGCGGCCCGAAAATCCATCTCCAGGGGTGTCGCGGTGTGGAAGTGGCTCAACAGGGAGATGCGTCGCAGCAAGGTGCTGAAGAACGCGCCGAAGCTGAACTCCGCCGGTCCCACCAGGCGGCGCGCCTGGTAGAGGCGCAGCGGCGTCAGCAGCTCGATGCGGATGTCGCAATCGGTGTCCGTGGCGGCCTGAGTGTGCGTCGGGACCAGCGCCGCTTCGACTCCCTCATCGCTGCTGGCATCCTGCACCTCGAACGGCGCCTGGTCCGAACCCAGTCCCCGGCGCCCTGCGGCGGCTGCCGCTTGGACCCAGTCCGGCAGATGGCGCTGGGCCTGCCCGATCAGCAACAGCGAGAAGCCTGTGGTGTCACCCGCCGCGAGTTCGCGTGCGCCCGGCAAGGGTTCGATGACGAATGGATGCGGTGCGGCGGTATAGCGGCGCAGCTTGCTGCCGTCGGGGTCGGGCGGCGTCTCGAACTGGTAGACATAGCGGCAGCGCCGATAGATCGGGCAGGGGGGACAGGCGGACAGGCCGGTGACGCAGTAGTGCCTGCGCAGCGCGTGGCCCAGTACGCCGCGCCAGGCAGAGCCGGCGTAGTCCGGTAATCGCACCGGTGCCTGCATGCGTAGCGTGAGACGGGTGCGGGTGCTGGGCAGCGTCAGGGCGGGCGGCCAAGGGGGCTGCGGCGGCGTGGGTTCGGCGGCGGCGCTGAGCATTGCGGTTGCCGTGCAAGGTTCGATGAACATACGTCCCATGATGCCGTTGCTTGCGGAACACGCCGCCGACAGCAAGCTTGCGGCGGGCGGTGTCAGGCGGTTGAGCGGCCGGCGACGCCATATCTTGATGTCAAGGCATGCTGTTTGTAGCCACCCGGCTGGCGGCGGGGGGCACGCCATTGCGGCACTTGGCGCGGGCGCAGTTGCGTGTGCCTGTCGCGGCAGACCGGTCGCCATCGCGGCCGAGGCCAACCGCCGGCGGAGGTTGGGATGCCCGCGGCGCTATGGTCATGGCGGGCGAGGGAACGGGCGCGTCCGTGCTGATGAGGTGCCCGCTCGGGCCCGCTTCGCTGCTGCTCGGCAGGGGGAGCGGTGGGGAAGGCATCTCCCTCACATGGCGATGCGCCTCTTACCGCTGCTTGTCGCACATCGCCCGTTCGATGCTCACGCCTGCCGGGTTGCTCGCCTTGCCGGCCGGGGGGAGGGTGGCGGCCGGCACGCCAGGGGCCGTGGCTTCACAGGTCGGCGACGATCTCCTCGACCAGCAGCGAGCCCTCGTAGACTTCCTTGTCGTTGACCAACACCTTGCCGTGCTGCCCGCCGGTGATGGGCTCGGCAACGAAGCCGCGACGGTCGCTCCAGGCCGTGGCGTCTCCACCATTGGTGACCTTGACGGTGACCTTGGCCTTCTTGATCGGGTTGCCCTTGGCATCCACCACGCGAAATACCAGCATTTGCACGCTCCTTGGCGGCGGAACCGAGCGGTTCCGATGTCGCGTTTCTAGTCCATTCGGGTTGCCGCTGCCACCTGTCGAGGCAGCGGCCGTCCGCATCCTGATCCTAGCTCGCTGGCGCGGCGCGAGGGCCCGCTGCGTCATCTTGCCGCGCGGTACGCCGTCTTGACCGATCGTTCAATAGCCGCCATTCTGATCGCCTGACCGATCGTTCAAGAACGCCGCCACCGCGGCGTTGGCGGGCGGTCGTCCCCGACGATACGAGAGGGCGGCAAACGCCCCGGAGGAGACTCAAATGACGATCACGCGTGGGCTTTACGCGCCGTGGAAGTACGGGCGCTTCTTTTTCGGCACCTGGGTGGTTCTCGGCGCGATTCCGCTGTTTCTCATCGGCGGGCAGCCGATCAAGTGGTATGCCATCGGCGTGCTGGTACTGGCACTGGCCTCGGAGGCGCTCTCGGGCCGCTATGAGGACGAGCCGAGTTATTCCCAGCCAGAGCTGTTCTACTGGCTGCAGTATGTGAGCCAGGTCGCCGGCATCGTGTTGACGGTGCTGCTGGCATGGATGATCGCCCTGCCGCACGATCTGTTCGGCATCGGCGCCGCCGTGGAGGCCGTGACCGGGTACGACGCGGTCGCCGCGCATCTGGCGAACGACAGCTGGGGCGTGATCCTGGCCGCCGTGGTGCTCGCCGGCATCGCCGGCGCGCTGGGTTCGATCGCCATCGGCCACGAGCTGACGCACCGGACCGAGCGGCCGTTCGCGGTCTTCATGGGCCGGCTGGGGCAGGCGTTCAGCCTGTTTACGCACTTCTCGATCCGCCATCCGTACGGGCATCACAATCTGGTGTGCACGCCGGCGGATCCGGCCACGGCGATTCGGGGCGAGAATTTCTATCGCTTCACGCTGCGCTCGATCGTCGGTCAGAAGAAGATGACCTGGGATCTGGAAAAGCAGCGGCTGGCGCGCATGGGGCTCTCGCCCTGGCACTGGGAGAACCGGGCGTTGCGCGGCTGGGGCATGGAGCTGCTGGTGGTGATGTTCTTCGCCTGGGCGGCTGGTTGGGCCGGCGTGCTGGCGATCCTCGGCGTCTCGGCGGTGACCCATCTGGCGCTGGAGGCAGCGAACTACATCGAGCACTACGGCCTGGTGCGGCTGCCCGATCAGCCCCAGCAGGTGCGCCATGCCTGGAACAGCAACGTGACGGCGAGCTACTACCTCACGGTCGGGATTTCCCGCCACAGCCACCATCATGCCGACGCGAGCGTCGAGTTCTGGGATCTGAAGGCCTACGCCAGGGAGGCGCCGACCACGCCCTATGGCTATGTGTGGAGCTTCGTCTTCGCGCTGGTGCCGCCGGTGTGGAACGCGCTGATCGCGCCGAAGTGCCTGGAGTGGGACTACCGCTTCGCTACGCCGGAAGAGCGCGAGATCGCCATGCGCCAGAATCGCGAGAGTGGCATTCCCGAGCTGGTCGCCGCCGCGGAGGACTATTTCGCCGGCCGCGAGCGCAACTGGGGCAGCCGTGCGCCGGAGGGGCGGCTGCGCACCGGGTCGCTCGCCGGCTGAGCCGATGCCGGCGCGGCGGCCCTGCCGTGCCGGCCAGCCATCGACCCGAGGATCACGCGGCGTCGCGGCCTGCTGGCCCGGCGCCGCGCCGCGTCGTGGCCGCCAGCGGCGGCGTGGCGGCGGTAGGCGCAGGGCCGAATTCCAGCACGTCGTCCTCGAGCCGGGCGTACCTCAGGCTCAGCAGGTCGCGCACGTAGTTCTGGTAGAGCCGCCAGGGCGCCTTCGAGCCCTGCTTGGGAAACCTGTCGATCGCCCGTTGCACGTAGCCGGAGGAGAAGTCCACGAACGGCAGCGTGGCCACGTCCGGGTCGGCTGGGCGCGGCGTACAGGTGCGGTAGCCACGCTGCTCCATGAAGTTCAGCAGCCGGCACAGGTAGCGGTTGGTGAGGTCGCACTTCAGCGTCCAGGAGGCGTTGGTGTAACCGGTCGCCTGGGCAAGGTTGGGCACGCCGGAGAACATCATGCCCTTGTAGGTGAGGGTGCGGCCGGGATCGAGCGCCTGTCCGTCGATATCGAAGGCGATATCGCCCAGCGGGACGAGATCGAGCCCGGTGGCCGACACGATGACATCGGCTGCCAGCGTCTGGCCCGACTGCAGGCGGATGCCCTCCGGCACGAAGCGCTCGATGTGCTCGGTGACGATGCTCGCCTCGCCCTTGCGCAGGGCGCGGAACAGGTCGGCATCGGCCGCGATGCACACGCGCTGGTCCCAGGGGGCGTAGCTGGGGCTGAAGTGCCGGTCGACGTCGAACCGCCGGCCGAGCAGCAGGCGGGTCTGCAGTCGCAGCAGCCGGCGCATCAGCCGCGGCCAGCGGCGCGAGGATTCGAAGAACAGCATGGTCAGCCACACGTTCTTCAGCCGATTGATGCCGGCGGCCGTCTTCGCGGGCAGCACGCGCCGCAGCAGCCCGCTGAGCGGATCCACCGACGGCAGCGCCAGGACATAGGTGGGCGAGCGCTGCAGCATGGTCACATCCGCGCCCTGCGCGGCGAGCGCCGGCACCAGCGTGACGGCGGTGGCGCCGCTGCCGATCACCACCACCCGCTTGCCGGACACTGCCAGTTCCGTCGGCCACTGCTGTGGGTGGATCAGCGGCCCGCGGAAGGTGTCGGCATCAGGAAACTCGGGCAGGTAGCCGTGCTCGTAGCGGTAGTAGCCGCTGCACAGGTACAGGAAGTTGCAGGTGTAGCGGACGAGCTCGCCGCGCTCGCCGGCGTCGGCCTCGACCGTCCAGCGCGCCGTTGCCGAAGACCAGCTCGCCCGGCGCACCCGCCGTTGCAGCTGGACGTGACGGCCGAGCTCGTATTCCTGCGCCGTCTGGCGGATGTAGTCGAGGATGGCCTCGCCCGGCGCGATGGTGCGGGTGTCCTGCCAGGGCCGGAACGGGTAGCCGAGCGTGAACATGTCCGAGTCCGAACGCACGCCGGGGTAGCGGAACAGGTCCCAGGTGCCACCGGTGCGTTCACGCCCCTCCAGGATCGCGAAGCGCTTGTTCGGGCAGCGCTCTTGCAGGTGCACGCCGGCGCCGATGCCGGACAGCCCGGCGCCGACCACCAGCACGTCGTAGTCGTTGTCGTCCGTCATCCCTCGTTACCTCGTCGCGGCGGTACGGGCGCTGTTGTCTGAAGTCAGGCACAAGCCTGCGGGACTGGCAACTGGGTCGACCCGCCCACGCCGCCGCGGCGCTCCAGGCCGACGCAGTCGCCGTGGCTTGGAACGCGTCGGATATCTGATCTCCCCCCATCACCGGTGGGCAGCCAGGGTACGGGCAGGGAACTGGTGTCGGACGCGCCCGTCGAATGGCCCGGAGCAGATGCTCCACCGGAGGGCAACCGTCCGGACAAACGAGGACATGCGAGTGGGAGCGAACATGGAACTGAACAGATACGTGTTGATGGGCTGCGCCGCCGCGGCGATCTCGACCGCCGGTATCGGGGCGCTCCACGCTCAGGATCAGCGGCCGATGCAGGATGCGCCGCAGGCGCAGATGGCTGATGACACGCAGCAGGAGGACGGCGGTCCATTGGCCGAGGCACGCCAAACCGCGCAGGAGGCCGCCCAGACGCTGCGGCAGATGAAGCAGGAGACTGCGGGCGCCAAGGACGTGCTGGCGCAGGCCAAAGCCATTTTCATCGTCCCCTCCTACGCGCGCGCGGGCCTGATCGTCGGCGGCCAGGGTGGCGAGGGGATTTTGGTAGCGCGCCAGGGCGCTGACTGGAGCGGCCCGCTGTTTTACAACCTCGGCGGCATCAGCCTGGGCGCCGAGGCAGGCGTGGAAGCGGGCAGGCTCGTGCTGGTGATGATGTCCGAGCAGGCGCTGGACGGCTTCATGGAGCAGAACAACTTCTCGTTGAATGCCGAGGCCGGCCTCACGTTCATCGACTGGTCGGCGCGCACGGGCGAGGCATTGGGTGATGGCGAGGGCGATGTCATCGTCTGGTCAGACGCCGAAGGCGCGTTCGGTACGGCGTCGCTGAGCGTCACCGATGTGCGCTGGGATGCTGAAGAGAACCGTGCCTGGTACGGCGCCGACGTCACCCCTCAGGCCGTGCTGCAGGGGGAGGTCAGCGGCGCGCATGACGGGGACTTCAAGCAGATGCTGAAGGGCGGCTAGAACGCCGGCTCACCGAAGGGCCCTGCGGGGCCCTTCTTTCGGGCACCTTCGCAGGCCGCACGGCGGAGGTCGAGGATCAGCCGGCGCTCGTTCCGGTTCCCGGCTTGCCGTCGCCCGACACCCCATCCAGGAACAGGCGGACCGTGCGCAGCAGTTCGGGCAGATCCCGGATCACCCCGTCGGGCTGGTGCGGGTGGCGCACGGTGCCGGGAAAGATCCTGTCGATCCAGTTCCGGTCCCAGCCGGCGCCGTTGTAGAAAATCGAGGTGACCTGCGCCAGCTTGGCAGCGACGACGTCGGTCGTGCTGTCGCCGACATACCAGCAGCCGGGTCCGGGCGCGACGCCGAGGTCGGCCAACGCCTTGAGCAGCAGGTCCGGCGCCGGCTTGCGGGCGGCCACATCATCCCCACAGACCATGGTTTCGAACAGCGCCCGCCAGCCGGTGCCGTCGATGGTGTCGATCTCGCGCTCCATGAATTCGCGGCTGCGATTGGACAGCACGCCCAGGCGCACGCCGAGAGCCTGCAGCGCCTGCAGGTGCGTCCGCGCCTCGGGCTCGAGCGGTTCGATCTCGCCGAAGTGCTGCCGGTAGCTGGCGTCGAACAGCCGGTGCGCCTCGCGCTTGGCCTGCTCGTCCGCGCCGAACAGCAGTTCGAAGATGTCCGTGCGCGAGATCTTGCGCTCCAGCTTGATGCGCGGATGCAGGCGGTGGTGGGCGCGCACGTACTTGACGAGCTTGGCGTCCTCCACCGTCTTGGAATCCTCCGCCTTCACCAGCCGCTCGATCAGCCCGGTGTCGACCAGCTTCGGCAGCACGTCGTCGACGGCGTGGTACATCGCGTCCTTGGTGTCGACCAGGGTGGCGTGCCAGTCGAACAGGATGACCGTCGGCCGCGCGTGCGGCAGTCGCAGCAGCGTCATGCGCGCCGCGCCACGTTGGCGGGCCGGCCCGGCGGACGCGCCGCCGAGGTCGGGCCGGTCGCGCCCACGTGCCTGCCGGGCAGGGGGCTCATCCGGCGGTGAGGCGCCGGGTGATGTCCGCGACGTGCCGGCCCTGGAAGCGGGCTGCCTCCAGATCCACCGCCTTCGGCTGCAGGCTGCCGTCCGGGCCGGCGATGGTGCTGGCGCCGTAGGGGGTGCCGCCGTGAATCTCCTCCACGCCCATCTGGCCGGGAAAGCTGTAGGGCAGGCCGACGATCACGAAGCCCAGGTGCAGCAGCACGTTGTGGAAGGAGAGCAGCGTGCTCTCCTGGCCGCCGTGCTGGGTCGCCGTGGAGGTGAAGACCGAACCGACCTTGCCGACCAGCTTGCCCTGCGCCCACAGGCCGCCGGCCTGATCCAGGAACTGCTTCATCTGCGAGGCCATGTTGCCGAAGCGGGTCGGCGTGCCGAAGATCACGCCGTCGTAGTCCGCCAGCTCGTCCACCGTGGCGACCGCCGCCGGCTGCTCGAGCTTGTAGCCGGCATCCCGGGCGATATCCACGGGCACCACCTCCGGCACTCGCTTGACGAGCGCCTCGGCGCCTTCGACCTGACCGACACCTTCGGCGGCGGCGTGGGCCAGCTGCTCGACGTGGCCGTAGCTGGAGTAGTAGAGCACCAGAATCCGGGCCATTGGCGTTCTCCTTGGATGGGGTGTACGGGCAGCCTGCCGCAGCCGGCCGGCGATGTCACCGCGCCGCTGCGAGGTCAGCCGAGGCGACGCAGGCAGTGCAGATAGCTCAGCTCGTCCGGCGGTCGGCCAAAGCGCTGCGACTCCCACAGCGCCAGGCCCAGGCATTCCATCATCTGGTGCTCGGCGGCCTGCGGATCGCCGAGCCGGCGCGTCAGACGCTGATGGATGGCGCGTATGCCCGCCGGCCGGTCGGTCGCCACCTGTTCGCGGATCGCCAGGTGCAGCCCCATGTGCAGGAAGGGATTGCCCTCGCCCGCATCGGGGTCGAACTCCCGCTGCAGCAGGTCCGGCGTGCCCTCCAGCAGTGGCTGATACTCCGGATGCGCTGCGATCACGTCGACGAGCTGGTGCTCCAGCGCCGTCAGCGGTTGGCCGGCGCGGGCCTTCGCCCAGGCGGCGGCGAACTGCCGGCGCATCGAGTCGCGATCCTGGCCCAGCATCCGCGCCCGCTCAGGCGGCCGTCGCCGCGGTCGTCTTGTCCGGGTATTCGCACAGATCGTGGATCAGGCAGCTCGCGCAGGCCGGACGGCGCGCCTTGCAGACGTAGCGCCCGTGCAGGATCAGCCAGTGATGCGCGTGGCGGCGGTAGGCCTTCGGCACCACGCGGGCGAGCTTGCGCTCCACCGCCAGCGGCGTCGCACCCGGCGCCAGCCGCGTGCGGTTGGCGACCCGGAACACGTGGGTGTCCACCGCGATCAGCGGCTGGTCGAAGGCCACGTTCAGCACCACGTTCGCCGTCTTGCGCCCGACTCCGGGCAGCGCCTCCAGCGCGGCCCGCTGCCGCGGCACCTGCCCCTCGTGCTCGCGCAGCAGCCGCTCGCAGGTGGCGAGCACGTTGCGAGCCTTGGCGTTGTACAGCCCGATATGGCGGATATGGCGCTTCAGACCGGCCTCCCCGAGTTTGAGCATTGTCGCCGGCGTGTCAGCCTCGGCGAACAGGCCGGCCGTTGCCCTGTTGACGCTGACATCGGTGGCCTGCGCGGAGAGAATCACCGCGATCAAGAGTTCGAAGGGCGTACGCCAGTGAAGTTCACCGGCCGGTTCCGGCTCGGCGGCGGCGAAACGGGCGAAGATCGCCTCGCGCTTGGTGGTGTTCACGCCGGCGCAGCGCCGGGCAATGCCTCGGCCGGCGCCGCACCGGCACGCCGCAGGCGGTAGTGGTTGCGCAGGGCGATCAGCAGCCCCAGACCGATGAAGGCCCCGGGCGGCAACAGGGCCAGCAGGAAGCCGGCATCGCCCGGCAGCAGATGCACGCCGAGCCCGCGCCCGCCCGGGCCGAACAGCCGCTCCGCATCGCCCAGCACCGTACCGGCGCCGACAAGCTCGCGCAGCGCCCCCAGCACCACCAGCACCAGCATGAAGCCCAGCCCCATCGCCAGCGCGTCGAGCGCCGCCGGGCGCCAGCCGACGCGGGAGGCGAACGCCTCCGCGCGGCCGAGGATCAGGCAGTTGGTGACGATCAGCGGCACGAAGATGCCGAGCGCGCGGAACAGCCCTGGCGTGTAGGCGCGCAGCAGCAGTTCCACCATCGTCACCAGGGTGGCGATGATCAGCACGAACACCGGCAGGCGGATCTCGCGGGCCACCCATTGTCGGCTCGCCGACACCGCCAGGCTGCTGCCCAGCAGCACGAACAGCGTCGCCAGCCCCAGCCCCACGCCGTTGATCGCGCTGGTGCTGACGGCCAGCAGCGGGCACAGCCCCAGCAGCTGCACCAGCGCCGGGTTCTGGTGCCACAGGCCCTCGCGCAGCAGCGAAGCGGTCGGTGGAGTTGCGGACATCGGCGGATCAGTCGGTCGGGACGGGCGGCGGCGGCGCGAGCAGCGCGGCGCGATGGCGCTCGAAATATATCAGCGCATCGCGAACGCCGTGAACCACCGCGCGCGGCGTGATGGTGGCGCCGGTGAAGGCATCGAAGGCGCCGCCCTCCGGCCGCACCCCCCACTGCGCTGGCGGCGGATCGCCGAGTGAGCGGCCGCGAAAGGCCGTGATCCAGTCGCTGCGGGTGTGCTCGATCTTGTCGCCCAGCCCCGGCGTTTCCCGATGCGCCAGCACCCGCACCCCGGTGACCTCGCCGTCCGGATCGATGCCCACCAGCAGGGCGATGTCGCCGCTGTAACCGTCGCGCCGGGTGACCGGCAGCGCGAGCGCCTGCACTTGGCCGGCCCCCACCCGGCGCCAGAGCGTGAAGGCCGCCGCATGGCCGAGCGCCGGCGCCGCCGGCATCGTCAGCGTCTGCACCTCGCCCTCGCCGGGCGGCAGCACGGCGTCGAGCGCGGCGCGCAGCACCGCCGCCTCGTTGCGCCGGATCGGTGCCTCGGTCAGCTGCCAGGTCAGGCCGATCAGGAGCGCGCTGAGCGCGGCCACCACCGCCAGCGTCGCGGCCGCCCGCCAGGGCGTGGGCAGCGGCTCGCTCACGGGCGCGGTGCGCCGTAGCGCCGCGGCAGGGTGTGCCGGTCGATCAGCGGAACCGCCAGGTTCATCAGTAGCACACTGAAGGCCACCGCATCCGGATAGCTGCCGAAGCTGCGGATCAGCCACAGCAGCACGCCGATGCCGAAGCCGTAGATCAGCCGGCCGCGCGGCGTGGTGCTGGCCGACACCGGATCGGTGGCGATGAAGAACGCGCCGAGCATGGTCGCGCCGCTGAACAGGTGCAGCATCGGCCCGGGGAAGCGGTCCGGTGCCACGAGCGTGCACACCAGGCTCGGCAGCGTCAGCCCGGCCAGCAGTGCCACCGGGATCTGCCAGCGCACGATGCGCCGGGACATCAGCCACAGCCCGCCGGCCAGCCAGGCGAGGTTCAGCCACTGCCACTTCGCGCCGCCGAGCGGCCCGTAGTAGGCGCCCGCGCGGATCTCGCTCCAGGTCCAGGCCAGACGCAGCTGATTGCGCAGATGATCCAGCGGCGTGGCTCCGGTGATCGCATCGAGCGGCGTCGAGGCGGGCAGCGTGCCGGTGAGCGTGTAGTGCAGCACCGGCCAGGGCCCGGGCGCCGGCGCCGCCGCGTCCGGCCAGCGGGTCATGAACACCGGGAAGGACACGATCAGCACCACATAGCCGAGCATCGCCGGGTTGAACGGGTTCATTCCCAGGCCGCCATAGAGGTGCTTGCCGAGCGCGATGGCGACGATCACCCCGCACAGCGTGATCCACCAGGGCAGCAGTGGCGGCAGGGCCATCGCCAGCAGGGCGCCGCTGACCACGGCGCTGCCGTCCTGCAGCGTCGACCAGACCGGCCGGCCGCGCAGGCGCAGGCAGCAGGCCTCCACCAGCACCGCAAAGCCGATCGCCAGCAGCAGATTCAGGAGCGCGCCGATACCCAGCAGCAGGCTGGCCAGCAGCACCGAGGGCAGCAGCGCCAGCAGCACCTGGCGCATAACCCGGGTGACATCGCGCGCCACGTGGGTATGCGGCGCCGGGGCGAGCTCGAACTGTCTCACGAGGCGGGCGGCTCCTCGTCCGGTGGCGCGTCCGCCGGCTTCTGCTGCGCGCGGGCCCGCGCCCGGTCGAGCGCCGCCTGGATCGCCGCGCGCCGGTCCTGCGCCTGGCCGACCTCGCTCGGCGCCGCCGGGCGGCCAGGGCGCCGGGCCTCTCGCGCAGCGGCCAGTTCGGCGGCCTCGGCGGCCAGTCGCCGCTCGCGGGCCT
>PVBE011396714.1_pt1 | contig 24286 bp, 15 predicted proteins | sample 1631181 | NCBI WGS metagenome assembly PVBE01 (sample SAMN08397723, study PRJNA350692) | Marine metagenome, whole genome shotgun sequencing project. | isolation source: water | place: Pacific Ocean | collected 2012-04 | reverse complement strand
GGCCAGCTCGGGCGGCGTGGGCCCCGCGGGAAGCGCGACGGCCGCGGCGACCACCGGCCCGGCGAGGGGGCCGCGCCCGGCTTCGTCGACCCCGAGGAGCAGCTCACGTCCGGTCGATAGCGCCCAGCTATCGACCGCTCCGATGACCGCGTCGCGCGGGGGTCCCGGGAACAGATCGCGCTGGATCACGCCTCGAGGACCATCGGGACGGGGCGGCCTGCTGGGGGTGCCGAGCCGTCCACGAAGACGAGCAGCGCCTGGCGGTCGCCGAGCAGCGTCCACAGCGCCGCCCAGTCGACGGCGTCCGACTGCAGCGGCGCGTCGGCGAACCAGAACAAGGGCGGGGTGCGCCCTTCTCGCAGGATGCCCGCGGCGAGGATCTGCGCGGCGGAGGCGCCGGCGTCGCCGGCGAGTTCGACCGGCCCCGCGACGGCCTCGACTTCCTCCCGCGAGGGTGGGTCCCCCGCGAAGATCTCGACGTGGTCGAGGACGCCCGCGTCGGCCTCTGGTCGCGCCGCGCGACGGGCCGCGTCGCGAAAATCACCCTCCGCGGTGGACTCGAAGCGCCCGAGCAGCGCGGCCACGTCGGTGCGCTCGGCTTCGAGCGCGACGGCTGCGCGCTCCGCTTCTGCAAGGGTCTGGTCGACGTCGTCGAGCTCCGCCTCACGACGGCGCGCGGCGCGCCGGAAGACGACGTCGAAGGCACCGCTCTCGCCGGCCAGGTCGTCGCGGCGGCCGCGCAGCGAGTCGGCGGTGGCGCGCGCGTCGTGCACCGCTGCGGCGGCGGCCTCGGGCTCGTCCAGATAGCGGAGGAGCGCGCCACGCATGGCGCGTGGCACGGCCGGCAGAACGGGCTCGACCGGGAGCGGGCCGGTCGCGGGGGCCAGGTCGACCATCGCGAGAGTGCGGTAGATCAGGGCGCCGGGCAGGTGGAGCAGCGGTCCGAGCATCTGAGCGACGGGGCCGTTGCCCTGGGCGACGATGCGCTCGCCGCCGCCGGGGTCGACCATCGCGAGCATGCGCTCGCCGCCAAGGAGGTCCGCGCCACAGCGGTAGCCGATGCCGTTGACCTCGAAGCGAAGGTCGGCGCGCCGAATGCCCGCGCGGCGGCCGCCTGCGAACAAACCCGGGCCGTGGAGCACGGCGCACGCGGCGTCGCGGACATCGCGCGCCCGTAGTCGTTCGGGCGCAAGGACGAAGTGCTGGGCGTGCGAAAGCTCGACGTCAGCGACGCCGCCGCCAAAGACGACGGTCAGGCTCCGCAGCCGCAGCCCCATTCGGGGTGGGTGGCCACTGGAGGCCACGAGCACTCAGTACTTCAGGTTGCGGGCCCGGATGCGCGCGGCCTTCCCGCGAAGCCCGCGCAGGTAGTAGATGCGCGCCTGGCGGACGCGGCCCTCGCGGAGGACCTCGATGCGCTCGATCATCGGGCTGTGCAGCACGAAGATGCGCTCGACACCAACGCTGTAGCTGACCTTCCGCACGGTGAAGGTCGAGCGGACTCCGCCGTTGTGGCGCCGCAAGACCACGCCCTCGAAGGCCTGGATGCGCTCCTTCTCGCCCTCGCGGATGCGCACGTGCACCCGCACCGTGTCTCCGGCCCGGAACTCCGGGAGGTCCTCGCGAAGCTGCCGGCTCTCGACCACGCTCAGCGCGTTCATCTCTTCACTCCTCGTTTTCGTCCTCGGCGGTCAGACCGGCCGATTCGAGCAGTTCGGGCCGTCGCCGGGCCGTCCTGCGCATTGATTCTCGATGGCGCCACTCCGCGATCCGAGCGTGGTGTCCGCTCAGAAGCACTTCAGGCACCGCTTCACCGCGCCACGTCGCCGGCCGCGTGTAGTGGGGGTGCTCCAGCAGGCCGGCGGAGAACGATTCGTGCTCCACCGACTCCGCATTTCCGAGCACCCCCGGCACGAGCCGGAGCGTGGCGTCGACGACCACCAGGGCCGCCAGTTCGCCACCCGAGATCACGTAGTCACCGATCGACACCGAATCGTCGGTGTACCGGTCGACCACGCGCTCGTCTACGCCCTCGTATCGCCCGCAGAGAAGCAGCAGCGAGTCCAGCTGCGACCACTCCTGCGCGTCGGCCTGTGTGAAAGGCCGACCTGTCGGCGTCACGAAGACGCGTTTGCCCACCGGGCCCACGCTCTCGATTGCGCAGGCGACCGGCTCGGGCTTCATCACCATTCCCGCGCCCCCGCCGAAGGGGACGTCGTCGGCGCTGCGGTGGCGGTCGGTCGTGTGGTCGCGGATGTCGACCGCTTCGACCGAGACCTGCCCACGCCGAAGCGCGCGGCCGATCACCCCGGCGGAGACGTAGCTCCGCACGAGCTCCGGGAACAGCGTCAGGACAGTGATTTGCGGGCCTCGCCCTCCGTCGTCCTGTTCTTCCATCCTTCCAGCAGCCCTTCGATGGGGCGGATCACAATCTCTCCTGCGGCCGCGTCGATGCGCTCGACGAAGTCATCGACGTTCGGGATCAGGTGCTCGCGGCGGCCGTTGCGCACGACGAGCAGGTCCGCGGGGCCCACCTGAACCACGTCGGCGACCCGGCCGACCAGGTCGCCTTCGGTGGTCCGGACCTCGGCACCGATGAGGTCGACCACGTAGACCTCGTCGTCGGCCAGCGGGCCGAAGTCCTCGCGGGACTCGTACCAGACGAGACCGTTGAGCGAGGTGGCGGCGTCGCGGTCATCGACCCCGCCGACCTTCACGACCACACCCTTTCCGTCGAAGCGGAGCCGCTCGAGGTGCAACGCGCGTGTGTCGTCGGCGTTGTGCCCGACGGTGACGTCACGATTCGCTCGGAGCAGAGGTGAGGCCGGGTTGTGCGGCCAGAATCTCAGGTCGCCGCGCACCCCGTGGGGTCGGCCGAACTTGCCGAAGGCCACGAGTGACATGTCACTCCTCGACCACCGGAAGCGTGGCGACCTCGAGGTCGGGCGCGCGCCGCGGTGAGGCGGCAGCGGCCAGGACGGTCTCGATGGCCTGAACGGTGCGTCCCCCGCGGCCGATTACGACACCACGGTCGCCCTCGGCCACGTGTACCCGAAGGACGGGTGCACCACGACGATCACCCTCGCTGACACTCACCGCGTCCGGCTCGGACACGATGGATCGCACGATGAACGTCAGAAGATCCTCCATCGGTAGCTCAGCCCTGCGCTTCGGTGGGCGCCTCGGCGGCCGCGCGGCGGAACTTCTTGATGAGGCTGCGGCACGTGTCGCTCGGCTGCGCGCCGACGCCGATCCAGTAGTCGACCCGGTCGTCCTTCAGCCGAATCACGGCCGGGGTCTGCATCGGGTCATACGTGCCGAGCTGCTCGAGGAAGCGCCCGTCGCGCGGGGCGCGGCGGTCGGCGGCTACGAAACGGTAGAACGGGCGCTTCTTGGCGCCGAACCGCTGAAGTCGAATGATGACGGCCACGACCGGCCTCCTGCGTAACACTGGCGAAAACCGGGGCAACCTATTGTTGAAGGGCCCCGAAGTCAAGGCGCCCGGGCGTCTCAGTCGCGATCGAGCATCGAGTCGCGAAGCACGCGCAGCGCGATGGGGTGGTCGACGCCGATCTCGTCCTTGGCGGTCGGGTCGTCTTCCAGGTTCCACAACCGGAGGTCACGGCTGCCTGCGCCGCGCATGAGCCAGTCGCCGAAGCGCGCGGCGACCTGGTTGCGGTGGCGGGCGTGGCTGGGATGGGGCGGGACCGGGGCGCCCTCGAAGAGCGAGGTGGCGAGGTCGACGACGGACCAGTCGGCGGGGGGGTCGACGCCGGCGAACTGGAGGACCATCGCGGCGACGTCCGAGATGTCGCCGCCCTGAACGATCGGGCGCGGACGGTCGGAGCGCAGGCCGGGGTGCCAGACGGCGAGCGGCACCTGGAGGAGCTGTGGGACGAGGGCGTGCCCGTCGCCGACGCCGCCGTGCTCGCGCAGCTCGGTCCCGACGGAGCCGACGACGACCACGGCCGTGTGGTTGGCCACGCCATGGAGGTGGAGCTGGGCGACCACCTGGCCCACCCAATAATCCGCGGCGCTGACGCCTGCGTCGTAGGTGGCCAGCAGGTCGCGCTTCTTGCGCTGGGCCTCGCGCTCGCGACCGATGCCGCGCAGGGGTCGCGAGCGCTCGTAGACACGCTTGTAGCCGGCGGCGGGTTCGGCAATGGGCATGCGCGGGTCGGCGGTCGCGATGTACAGGAAGAACGGGTGCTTCTTGCGGACGTAGAGCCAGGCGTCGAGCTCGCGCAGAACGATAAGCGTCTCCTCGGGCTCGCCGGCCCGGCGCAGGTCGAGGCGGGTCTTGAAGGCGCTGGCCAGCTTCACGGAGATGGCGGCACTCGAGCTGAGCAGGCCGGTCTTCCGCCCGGTGGCTTCGACGAGTTCAGCGAGACCGGCGCCGCCTGCGGACGGCCGCAGCAGCCGACGGTGCCCACCTTCGGCCGAGGCCCCACCGGACCACAGATCGACAGCGGCGGCGCCCTGCGCGGCGAGGAGATCGATGTTCGGGGTGGCTGCGCGGTCGCCGCCCCGCCCCAGGCCTACGCGGTCGCCGCGCAGGCCGTCGACGACGAGGAGCACGATGTTGCGCACCTCTGGCACGGTGAAGTGTGGACGCCCGGGCATCACGATACGGGGCTCGATCCAGCCGGCGCGCCCCAAGGGGCCGTCGGCGCCGCGCGTCTCGAGCGTGATCCGGATCGGGCGCTCTTCGAAGGGGCTGAGGTCGACGTCGATGTCGGCCACAGCGCCGCCGGGGACGGCCATGCGCTTCGCCTCGCGCGCGGGTTCGCCGTCCACCTCGAGGCGCACCACGAAGTCGACCTGCGACCCCTCGACGACCGCGGGGCGGGCGGTGAAGCGACCCCCCACGGGCGGCATGACATAGAACGACCAGGCGGCGGGCGGACCGGCAAGGAGCGCAGGGCCGGCGGCCGCGCCGGGGACCTCAATCTCGCCCACCCACGCAGAGGGGGTCTCGACGTCGGGACCGGCCGGCAGGAATCGAACGTCGGCTACAGCGGCGGGGGTTCGGATCTTTCCGTGCTTGCGGGTGAAGCGGAACCAGAAGCGCAGGCTGTGCTCGCCGGGCTCGAGCCCCTCCATCGGAAGCGTGAGCTGGTAGCGTTTCCAACCGAAGCGCACGCGCATGGTGGTGACCGGGACCTCGTCGACGAAGACGCTGACGAGCTGCCCACGGGACACGGCGCGCATCCAGAACACGACCTTGCGCAGGTCGGCCCCCTCAGAGCCGACCGGAATCCAGAAGGTGCCGCCGATGCCGTCGAGCCAGGAGGCCTGGCGGTCTTCGATGCGACGCTGCGGCAGCCAAGGCCCTCGGTCGGCCAGCTGAGTCGCGCGCGCCCAGCCCGGTGCACCGGGGGCGACGATGGGGCCGACACGGCGGACGTGACCGCGCTCGGCGTGCTGGGCCAGGTCGAGGTGAACCACGGGTGGAAGGAGGACGCGCGGGCCCGCGAGGGCCGCCGTCTCGCCGGCATCAGCGCCGTCGGGGCGCGGGGCGGGCACAGGCGCGGAGCCTGTGGGGTCGCCGCACGCGAGGAGGAGGAATGCGAGGGGGAGAGCGGCGCGCATCGGGCGAAACTTCTACCACGATGAGCAGATGGGCCGCCGATGCGCCGCCGGGAGGCCTACTCCAGCGGTGCCCGAGGCGCCTGCCAGTCGCCCTGGCCGACACTGCCGTCCTGGTTGACCACGAAGACGTGGGTGCCCTGACGCTGGCCGTCGTCCACGCCGTCGACGAGGACGTGGTGGGTGTCGGAGGAGCCGTTGTTGTCGGCGTCGGCGCCTTGGGGGGCGCTGCCGGCGACGCCGAGCGGGCGGAAGGTGCCCTCCTTCGTCAGCACGCGGTCACCCTGGTCGTTGGTGTCACCGTCGCCGTTGGCGTCGTAGCGGAACTCGGTGACGGTCGTGAACGGCGGCGCAGACACCTCGACGAGCTCCCAGCGGGCGCCGTTGGCGAAGACGCCGGCGCCGAGTTGACGCTCGACTGCGCCGGGGGCGGCGAGCACGGCGTCCCAGGCGACGACGCTGATGGCCTTGCCCAGCTCGGTCGTGCCGGAGCTGTCGGTGACGTCGATGGTGAGCGGGTGGTCGCCGAGCTGGTCGGGGGCGAGGCCGCCACCGAAGAAGGCGCCGAGGTCCGGGTCGAAGACGAGCGGGCCGCAGTCGTTGGGGCCGAGGTTGCAGCGGAACTCCAGGTCCTCCGGCGCGTCCTCCGAGTTGACGCCGAGCTCGATGCGGAAGGGCCGGCCGGCGACCATCGCGGGGGCCGGCGTCACGGTCCAGTAGGTGACGTCGGGGCCGCGCTGGAAGTCGACGTCGATGTTCCAGCCCGAGTCGGGGGTGTCACCGGCCCAGAGGAACGGGACCCTCACGTCGTTGACGCGACCGGCCTCGGCCTCGATCTCGATCGAACCCTGGCCGCGGTCACCGTCCCGCGCTCGGGCCTCGCCAGCCGGGAGCCGCAGCGAGGAAGACGCCACCGGCATGCCGTCCTGGTCGAGCACGAGGATGTCGATCGCCGCGGTCCCGTTCAGCGCTTCGCCCTGAGCCTCGATGGTGTAGGGGCCCGGGGGCACTTCGATCTCCGTGGTGCCGCTCAGGCCCTGCATCGTCACGGCGAGGCGGGCGTTCTCGGGTTCGGCCATCTCTCCGAAACAGCCGGTGCAGAGCAATCCGAGCAGCACGGTCGAGCGGGCGATTGTGAAGTGGTTCATCGGTCTACCTCCATGTAGTTGCGACGCTGTGCGCCTTGCATTTCTTGGGGTTCTGCGGGACTGAACACCGCGCTTCCGGAGGCGTTACGAAAAAAGTGTTCGACGCTTGAAGGACGAGGCGACAGAGGCGCTCCTCGAGAGGATTCGCGGCGGCGACGAGCGTGCGTACGAGGTCCTCTTCCTGCGCTATGAGGGGCCCCTGCGCGCTTTCGTCCACAAGCGCGCGAACGCTGCGCTGCACGGGGCGCGCGCAGACGTCGACGACCTCGTCCAGGAGACGCACATGCGCGCGCTCAAGAGCCTCGAGGGCTTCACGTGGCGCCGCGAGCTGTCCTTCTACTTCTGGCTGTGCACGATCGCCCGCCACCTCATCGCCAACCACTACCGCGGGATGAATCGGACACCGACGCCGCTGCGATTCTCCCATCGCGGCGTGGGAACGAGCGGTGAGCTGGTCGGGATGATCCGCGACGAAGCGAAGGGCCCGGTGTCGCTCGCAGAGCAGAACGAGTCGCTCGAAGTGCTCGCGGTGGCGATCACGGATCTCGCGCCGCGCCGTCGCACCGCGGTGATGTTGCGACATGTCGAGGGGCGCAGCACCGCGGAGGCCGCCGCGGCCCTGGGCATCAGCGACGGCGCGTTCCGGGTGCTTCTGTCACGCGCACTGGAGGAGCTGCGCGACGGGCTGGCGCAGCTGCTCGGCGAGTCGGCGTGAGCGCCCGCTGCTCCGGGTGTGACGTCGAGCTCCCGCTTGGCGCAGACGGAGCCCCCCCCCACCCAATTGCCCTGTCTGTGGCACTCCGACCGAAGACGATCTCGCTGGTGCTCATGTAGTCCAGGCGATCAGCGAGATGAGCGCGGCCCTCGGCGCCGGTGAGGCACTCCCCGACTGGGCGGATAGCGCGGACCTGCGCGACCGGGTCCGGGGGCTGCTCGACGCCGCGGCGGCGATGGCCCAGGACGAGTCCGGGCCACCGCTCGTCGGATCGAGCGCGCCCAGCTCATTGGGCCCGTACGAGGTGGGCGAAGAGATCGGTCGCGGCGGCATGGCCCCGGTCTACTCGGCGCGGGACGGCCGGCTCGATCGGGAGGTGGCGCTGAAGGTGCTGATCCCGGACGTGCTCGGGCGCAAGCGGCGACGCGAGCGGTTCCTGCGCGAGGCGCGCGCGATGGCAAAGGTGAAGCACCCGCACGTAGTGCCGATCTACGACGTCGGTGAGCAGGGCGAGTGGTGCTACCTCACGATGGAACGCATGTCGGGGTCGCTCCAAGGCGAGCGCCCGGCCCCCGAGCAGGCGGTGCGGTGGTGCCTCGAGGCGGCGCGCGGGCTCGCCCACGCCCACCAGGCCGGGATCCTCCACCGCGACGTCAAGCCGTCGAACCTGCTGCTCGACGACTCGGGGCATGTGCGGGTGTGCGACTTCGGCCTGGCGCTCCATACGGGCGCGTCGTCGCTGACCCGTACGGGCGTGGTGGTGGGCACGCCGCTCTACGCCTCGCCCGAGCAGCTGCGCGGCGAGCCGCTGGCGGCCACCTGCGACGTCTTCGGGCTGGGCGCGACGCTCTACAAGTTGCTGCTGGGCACGCCGCCGCCCCCGCCCTACGAGGAGGCGGCCGACTACCCTCCCCTGCCGCCCTCGCTGCCGTCAGGGCTCCGGCCGCTGCTCACGCGCGCGCTGGCGCTCGATCCCGCAGCGCGTTTCGTCAGCATGGAGGAGATGGCCGCTGCGCTGGAGGCCTGGCTCCGACATGAGCGCATCTGGTGGCGGTGGCGCGTCTTCGGGGCGCCCTTCACCCTGGCGCTGCTCGTCGGGGCGGCCCTCATCCTCTGGCCGGAGGACGAAGCGCCGCCACGGCCCGCGCCGACGCGCGCGGCTGCGCCGTCCGGGCCGACGGTGGTGGGTGGATACGTCGTGTGGCAGGGGCGTGAGGCCGACTTCGTCCCGAGCGATCCGGACGTGGCCGGCATCATCGCCGCCGGCTTCGACTGGGCGCGGCTCACGGCCCCGACCGTCGACCGGGGGCCGCAGCGCATCGACAGCCTGACGCGGACGTTCGACGTGGTTCTGCAGGACGCCGACTTCGAGCGGCGGGTGGTGCTGCGGCGCGACGACGGGCGCGTGTGGGCCGCTCAGCACCTGCTCGACCGGCGCCTGTTCGAGGGCACGAAGCGGGCGGCGCTGCGCCATCCGGCGGTGGACGTGGACGGCGACGGCCGGCCCGACACGGTCGTCGTCGGCGACGGGGTGGTGGCGGTGGTGAAGTGGAGCCTCGAGGCCTGGGACAACAACGAGACCGGCTGGGAGTGGCAGTCGGACGAGATGTTCGGCTACGGCGCCTCGCGCGTCTTCGACTGGGATGGGGACGGGCACTCCGAGGTCCTGGTCGGCACCGTGGGCGCGGTGGTGGGGGCCGACACGCATGCCTCGCACGTCACGTTGCTCGATCTGCGCCGCGGCGTCCCGCGCCAACGCTGGACGGTGCCGGGACGGGTGCAGTCCACCCCGCAGGTGAAGCGGGTGGGGGCGGAGACGCTGGTGCTGGTCGACGTCGAGGATCCGTATGGTGCGGCGCTGCCGGCGTCGCTCCATCGGCTGTACCTCGACGGACGCTCCGAGGAGCTCGTGGTCGGTGACGGCGAGAGCGGGCGGCTCACGTGGCCGGTGTTCCGAGACGTCGATGGCGACGCGGTGGAGCTGGTGGTCGGCACGGTGCGTGGGCTGGTGCTCGGGATGCGCCCCGGAGACACGAAGCACCCGCTGTGGAAGTGGCAAGCGGACGGCCCGCTCATCGCCAACCCGGTGGTCACCGACCAGGGTGGGCCCGCCGGAGCGGAGGTCTGCTACGTGAGCCACGCCGCCTTGACCTGCCTGGACCCGAGGACCGACGTTGCTGACCGGGTGGTGTGGAGAGCGGCGCTGCCCGACCCGGCGCGCGTCGTCGCCGCGCCGGCCGCGGTGAAGGATGTGACCGGCGACGGGCTGGACGAGGTCGTCGTCGCCACGGCGTCCGGCGTGATCCACCTGCTGTCGAAGCAAGGCGCCGGCGGCCACCTCGCGACCCATCGACTGGCCGCCGCCGACGTGGGCGAGAGCGCCGCCATCGTCGGGCGCCCCGCCGTATTGCGGACCGCGGACGGCGAGCAACATGTGGTCGTTGCCACCACCGGCGGGGTGGTCGTCGCGTTGGCCGTCGAACAGGCGCAGCTCAGGCCCGCGTGGCGCTTCGACGCGGGCGACACCATCGTCGCCGCGCCGGTGGCGATGCCCCGGCTCGGCAAGCACGGAGACGCGGTGATGGTCGCGAGCTACTCCGGGTGGCTGAGCATGCTCGCGCCCGAGCCGGGCCTCGAGACGCCGCCGGTGTTGTGGGGGTTCAAGGCGCGGGCGGCGATCGGCGGGACGCCGGCGGTCGTGCCATCCGGGAGCGGCCCGCGCGTGTTGTTCACGGACACCAGCGGTTGGCTGTACCACTCGCGCATCCTGGCGAGGGTCGTCCGGCGCTGAGCGTGCGGGTCAGAAAGCGTAGCCAACGGCAATCCCGAGTCGGCCGCAGTGGCCGGGCGGCGACGAGCTGCGCAGCGAAGAGCGGGAAGACACGCATCGAATCACCTCCGAGTCGGAGGCGACCTGTGCAGCAGGCGCGCCAACCGCGTCAGGGCATGCCCTTGCAGAGATTGTGGCCCGGCGGAATCGGACGCCGCACCTTGCCGTCGGGGTGATGGCACGCGAGGTCGACGTAGACCTGCTGCGGCTGCTTGGCGGTCGCCAGCTTCTCGCAGCGCCGTTTGGCGTATCCCTCGAACACGTCCATGCGGGCGCGCTTCATCAGCGAGGTCCACACGAAGTGGACGTCGGCGGAGACCTTGACCGGCCGCTTGGCCGCGCCCTCAGTCCACCTCACGTCGCAGCGCACGACACGGATGGGCGAGAACATGCGCCAGGAGAAGCGCTCGTCGAACTCGTCGTCGTTGGCGTAGTAGCGCACAGGCAGCAGCAGCTGGAACACGACGACCGCAGCGATGAGCAGCGACTTCCAGCGGCGGTCGACTACAGGTCCTTCGGTCACGACCTCGTCCTCCGGGGGCTCGACCATGGCGGGTGGCGGCACGACTTCGGCGGCCGGCGCGGGCACGGCTTCGACCACCACCTCTTCGCGAGCGGGCGCGGGCTCTTCGCGAGCGGGCGCGGGCGGTGTCGCGGGTTGTTCGGGGGTGGAGGGCGCGGCCGGCTCCGGGGGGGCGCTCACGGCGGGCGCCTCGTAGGTCGCGCCGGCCATCATGGTCGACGCGAAGGGCACCTCATCGTCGATCTCGGGCTCGGGCTCGGGCTCGGGCTCGGGCTCACGCACGACGGGCGCCGACGGAGCGGGTCGGCGGTCGTCGGTCCCCACCGGCGAGTCGAAGGCAAAGGGCGCGGGCTCCACGTCTGGGTCCGGCACCACCTCGTGGAGCGGCGGATCCTCAGCGTGCACCCGGGCGGCGGTCGAGGTCAGGGCGCCGGCCGGGCACGCCGCGATGCAGTCACCGCAGACGACGCACGTCGATTCCGCCGCGGCGCCACCGTCGAAGGCGATTCGTTTGTCGGCGCCGCGTCCGACGTGGTCGAGGGTCGCGCGGTCCCGGCAGGCCGTGATGCAGCGGTCGCAATGCACGCACAGGGCGTGCTCGAGCTGCATGTAGTCGCTCGAGTCGTCCACGTCGCCCGTGGCGTCCGGCGGCCGGAAGTCCGCGGTCGTCAACCCCACGTCGCGCGCCAGCTGGCACACGTCGCAATCGGAGGCGCCGCACGGTCCCCCGTGCTCGGCGAACGTGAGCGCCATCACCGCGCGCCGGATCTCGGCGATGTTCGCGGTGTCAGTGCGGACCTCCATCCCGGCGAGCGCCGGCGTGGCGCACGCGGCGACGGTTCGGTCCCCGACCTGCACCATGCAAAGGCGGCAGACCGCGCGGGACTGGACCCCCGGAACGTGGCACAACCGGGGCACCCGCACGTCGGCCGCGTCCGCGGCCTCCAGCAGCGTCGCACCGGGTCGCACCTGGACCACGGTTCCGTCGACCGTCAGCTCGATGTGTGACATTCGTCGCATCTCCCTCCGGCGGCGTGCGTGCGCACGACGTCCGGCCAATGTCTCATAACAGATTCCACGCGAGTTGCGGCCGCCGTCCCCAACCCGCAGATCGACGCCGAGAGGCCACGCGATACGTCGTCGATTCGAGCGCCGTTGGCTTCTCCCCGCGAGAGCTCGGCCCAGATTCGGGCGAGCTCGACGGTCCCGACGCGACACGGCGTACAGCGCCCGCAGCTGGCGTCGCGCAGGAAACAGGTGGCCTCCAGCGCGGCGCGCATCACGCAGCGCCCCTCCTCGAGGACCTCGACGCTGGCGGTTCCGAGCCGGGCGCCGGCCGCCTCGAGGGGACCTTTGGCGAGCGGGGTCTGACCGCACTCGAGCGGCAACAAGCCACCCGACGGCCCGCCCACGGCGTATGCGCCGACCCGCGCCCCCGGGGCGACACCGCCCGCCAGGGTGACCACGTCGGCGAGTGGCATGCCGAGCGGCACCTCGTAGACGCCCGGGCGCCGCACAGCGCCGCTGAGCGTCACCAGCCGATGCTCGGCGATGGCGCTCGCGCTCGGGGCCAACGCGAGCGAGATCCAGGCGAGGGTCTCGACGTTGTGCACCACCGTGGGCTGGCCTGCGAGCCCGCGCTCGGTCGGAAAGGGCGGCCGCGCCTGGGGCTCGCTGCGGCGGCCCTCGAGGAACTCGATGAGCGCCGTCTCCTCGCCGCAGACGTAGAGGCCGGGACCGTCGTGGACCTCGAAGGCCGGCAAGGGCCCGCCGACGGCGTCGGTCAAGGCCCGCCAGGCCTGCAGGGCGGCCTCGGTTCCACGCGGGAAGGCAGGGTCGCCAACGAAGTGGATCCGCTGCGCCTCGATGGCCGCCGCCGCCGCCGCCGCGCCGGCGACGACACGCTCGGGGTGGTGCTCGAGCAGGTAGCGGTCCTTGAACGTGGACGGCTCGCCCTCCTGCGCGTTGACCACCAGCACACGCGGCCCTGGATGGCGCCGCGCGGCAGACCACTTCGCGCTCGCGGGGAACCCGCCGCCACCGCAGCCGGTGACGCCGCTCGTGCGCACGACCTCGAGCGCGGCGAGCGGATCGGCCCTCGCCACCGTGACCGCCGTGAAGGCGCCGGCGCGCGACATCAGGTTGAGCCCGAGGCCACGGGGTACGGCGTCGACCCGCCCCCCGTCCGGCCGGTCGTAAAAGCCGACCGGGCCGATCGGCGTGGTTCGACGCGTCGTCAGCGCCCGCGACATCGCGTCGAGCCCCGGAGTCAGCAGGTTCATCACCAGGATGCCGTACATCTCGGCGCCCGGAATCTCCGTGTAGATCCGCCCCAGGACTCCGAGGGTCGCGGCGCCCACGCCGAAGAGGATGCCGCCCAGGCGGGCGTTGGGCGTCGTCGAGGGGTCGGTGCAGAAGAAGGTGGCGTTCAACAGCGCCGCGCTCCCCAGCAGGAAGTAAGCGGGGTCGAGGACCCACGGGGCGTGGCCGGCGATGGCGGCGGTCGGCGGCAGGACCGCGACGAGGAGGGGCACGGTCACGAGCAGCGCCACCGCGGCCTCGCGCTTCACGGCCACCATCGCGAGCATCGGCACCGCGACGAGGGCCAGGACGAGGGCGCTGGTCTCGCCGATCGCCCCGGCGGGCGGGGGCGCGCTCGCGGCGCAGCGAAAGCCGATGTCGAAGCTGCGGAAGCCGGGGGCGCGCGCCTGGTGGGCGTCGGTCCGGGTCCCGCTCGGTGGGCTGCGGGAGCTGCCGCCGGCGACGTAGCCGTCCGCGGTCCACTCGGCGACGTTCCCCGCCATCTGGAGTGCGCCGCATGGGGCAGCTCCGGAGGGGAAGGCGTCGGCCGGCGCGGCGTAGACGTGGCCGTCGAGCTCGCCCCACTTCTCGCCGCCGGTGTTCGCCTTCGCGTACGCCCAGGTGTCACCCCACGGCCAGCGTCGCGCCTCATCGCCGCTGGCTGCACGGCGCCACTCCGTGTGGGTGGGCAGCCGCTTGCCGGCCCAGCGCGCGAAGGCGTACGCGTCCCACCAATCGACCCCGACCACCGGGTGCGTGGGCTTCCGGAAGGTGCCGGCGTCGAAGGGCGCGAGGCGCGACGCGACGCCTTCTTTGAAGAGGCGTCCGCGGAAGGCGCTCCAATAGCGCGGCGTGTGGTCCTTCTCTGCCGGCTCGTCCGAGTGGCAATGGGCGTGTGGGGTCTCGCGCGTGGCCTCGAGGAAGCGCGCGTAGGCCGCGTTGGTCACCTCCGTCCGGTCGATACGGAGGCGCTCCGAGACGGAGACCAGCGGACCGGACCGCTCCTCGTCGGGGATCGCGGAAGGTCCAGGACGTGCCGGCACCGGTGCCGAGCGCATGGACGGTGCAGCAGCGGAAGCCGATGCCGACACGTACCTGGAATCTGTTGAAGGGGCGGCCTCGTCGGGCGGCGCGACCGCGTCCCACCCCTTCGACTTGGACACGCGCCCATCCGGTGAGACGACGAGCGCTTCGACGCCTCGGCGGCCGGCCACCCAGCGCAGCCCTTCCGTGGGCCCGAGGTCGCAGACGACCTTCGCGAATGTGGCGGCCGCGTCGCGCGCCTGGGTGACGACGACCGCGCGTCGGCACCGCTTGTCGCCGTTCGCGTGGGCGACGGCGCCGCTCCCGGCCCGCCATCGCGCGAGCAGCTGGTCGGGCCAGCGTGGGTGCGCGAGCGTGACGCGCCAAGGCGCCTCGTCTCCGCGCCCCAGCAGGTAGCGATCGTCGCCGACCACCACCGCCGCTCGGGTGGCACCAGCCCTCGACATCGCGGACAGGGCGGCTTGCGCGGCGTGCCCTCGAAGCAATGGGCCAGGGGCGAAGACCGTGTCCGTCCCCGGCCGCGCGCCTCGCCCGACAATCTGCACCTTGCCCGGCTCGTACCGGCCGCCGGTGACGCGGTTGAGTCGCAGGGCGCGCCGGACCAGCGCCTTCGCGTCCGCCCCGAGCTCGACGATCGGCCCCCCGGGCACCAGCCGCGCCAGCTCGCTCCCCGGCCGCCAGGGGCTGAGCACGCCGTCCAGCGCGCGCAGTCGTTGTACCGCCGCGGCCGTGGCGGCCTCGCCGGCGCCCTCGGGCGCGTAGACCGAGAACGGGGCGCCCATCGCCGCCACGTCACGGCGAATCAGCCCATCGACCACGGTCGCAGGGGGCAGCGGCGCACCCGACCCGTGAGCCGTGGCGGGGTCGGGTTTCGGCGGCACCGGTGCCCGCTGGCGCGAGACGCCCCAGAGGAGGGCGACCACGACGCCCGCGCCGAAGACGACCCAACTCGCGTGCTGACGCCAGCCGTTCAACGCGTCCTCCGCAGGGTCACCGCGCAGCGAAAGCCGACATCGCGCGTCGAACCAGGTCACGAAGCGGACCGGGTGCGCCCCCTGGCCGGGGAGGAAGCCGCGCTCCCAGGGGCCCTTTGGCTGGTAGCCGGTGGCCTGCACGAACTTCGCGAAGCGCTCGTTGGTGACCTCGGTGCGGTCAATCAGGAACGGGCGCAGCCGGACCCGCACCCTCGGCCGCTCGTCGTAGCGACCGGCGGTGTCGCCGACGAGGTGCTCGCCGCCTTCGACGCGGACGAGCTCGGCGCCGTCCACGCGCGAGATGTAGCGCCCGTCTTCGGTCCGATGGACGCCGGACGGCAGCGCGAGCAGCAACACGGGGAGCAGCGCCGTCATTCGATGCTCGTCACGAAGCGGAGCAGGTCGTCGAGCTGCCCTGGGGTGAGGTGCGAGGTGCCGCCGTGCGTGTCGAGGATCTGGTCCTCGGCGTGTAGCGGACCTTCGGGGGTGCGTCGCGTGCGCTCGTTGAACCCGGTCTCGCGCCGCTCCGGTCGCACCTCTTCGGGGCCCTGCAGCACCGGCAGGCGAAACCGGCGCAGGCCCGGATGGTCGGGGGTCGCGAGGACCTCTCGCAGCGACCGCGCACGCCCGTGGTGCAGAAACACGGGCGGTCGGTCGAAGAGCCCTCGCAGCTGCATCGTCGTGAAGCTGCCCTCGGTCGTCTCCACGCGGCCGTGGTCACCGGGATAGAGGTCGAGGTCGTCTCGGTCGTTCGCGCGCTCGACCGCGCGCACCCCGGCCAGCGTGTAGGAGGCGTCACGCCGCGTCATCGTCGTCAGCGGCGGCAGCGCCCGGCGGTCGTTGTGGGTGAGCACCTCGGTCTTGTTGGTGAACTCCGGCGCCGCGTGGCAGACGCCGCACATCACCCGCGAGTCGTTGAAGATGCGCTCGCCACGCCGCACGGCCGGGTGCGCTCGGTCGTACGGGTTCGGTAGCAGGCGCGGGGCGTTGCCCATCCACGCTGCCATGAAGCGGTAGAGGTCGGTGAGGTCGTGGCCGGCCCCGTACCAGCGCAGCGCCTGCTTGCGGACGAAGGCGTCGCGGCGCGCGTCGAGGTCGTAGCCCGCGGAACCCAGCTTGCGGATCTCGACCCGCTCCTTGAGCTCCTCGTGCTGCGGCGTGCGCTCGGACTCGGGCACCGGCGAGTCGAAGGCCGTGAAGTCGCCCGCCCAGATCGGCCGGTCGAAGTCGACCGAGCTCATCGGCTCGTTGATGTCGGCGCCCTGCCCTTCGGCGAGACGGTGCGTGCCCTCGAAGTAGAAGGGCTGCAGCGCGTAGACGTTGCGCATCTGCGGGATGCCGAGGGTGCCGCCCGGCGTCTGGTGTCCGCGCTGGTCCTGGCCGATGACCTCGCCTGCCCCCCAGGCCCGACCGTCGCCGGTGTCGCGGTAATGGCAATGCAGACACGAGGTGTCGCCGTCGCTGCTGAACAGCGTGGTGTGCGCGACGAGGGCGCCCTTCTCGGCATCGGTGTCGAGCGCCGGGCGGGTGAGGTCGCCGACCACGACGTCGGTGCGCGCGCCGGTGCTGCGGTCGATGACGGAGACCGTCTCGGCGAGCTGGTTGGCGACGAAGAGGCGCCCGGCTGCAGGTGTCCCGGGCGCACCGACCGCGACGCCGACGGGCCGAAGCCCGGTCTCGAAGGCGCGCAGCGGCTCGAGGCGTTGCGCCGGATCCGCGGCGTGGGCGTCGGCGGCCCACTCGACCACCTCGAAGCTGCCCGCCATGACCATGTAGAGCCGCTCGCCGGCCACCGCGATCCACTCCGGGAACGCACCGTGGACCCGCTGCAGGACGGGCGGCACGTCGCCCTTCACGTCGCCGGTGGTGGCCTCCGCCGTGTCGGACGTGTAGCGCACCCACCCCGGATGGGCCTCGTAGGTGCCTGCGCGCACCAGGTAGTCGAGCGGCGCGCCCTCGCGCCAGGCCGGGATCTCGAGGCGCGAGAGGTCGAAGGCGACGACGTCGTTCTGGATGTCGCGCATCTTGAAGTTCCAGGTCCCGTCGACCGCGTCGAACGGGCCCAACACGGGCTGAGACGCGACCGGGTGGGGATCGGTGCTCTTCGGGTCGCGCAGGACCGCAAACTGGGCCGCGGGGTGGTCGCGCTCCCAGGTCTCGGCGCCGTCGGGGTCGCGCGCCTTGGCCGCACCGAAGCCGGCGCCGAGGGTGGCGACCACGAGCAGATCCCGGTCGCCACGGGCGTCGCGCACGATGGCCAGGTGGCTGGCGAGGCTCTGCAGGTAGAGCGCCCCCACGAGGCGGCTCGACTCCACGTCGATGATGCCGACGTCCATCGTGCCGGTGTTGCCCACGAAGAGGTGGCGCCCGTCGGGCGAGAGCACCACGTCCTTGGGGTTCGCCCCCGCGTTGCCGACCGGGATGCCCGGCCCGCGGTCGGCCTCTCGGATCCAGGCGAGGAGGCGCTCGAGGTCGGGGTCGCCGGCCTCGAAGAGCGCACCGCCGGCGTGGAACTCGACGCCACGCCGGCGGTCGCCGAAGCCGCCTGCGGAGGACGGGATGACCGCGCGCACCAGCGGGCTCGCGAAGGGCTGTCCGCCGACGGAGTTCTCGACCGCGGAGAGGAAGTTCTCCACCGGGTCCGGGCCGCTGAGAAAATGGCCGGCCGACCGAGCGTGACAGCGCCCACAGCGCGCCCGCAGGACGTCGTTGAGGCCTCCGGTGCGCCGCGCCGCCTTTCGAATGTCGGTCTCGGCGTGCCCTCGCTGGCGCAGCGCTGCGACAAGCTCCGGGCTCGGCTCGGCGCCACCGTAGAAGGCGCGCTCGTCGAAGCCGCCGACCACGTGAACGCGGCCGCGCAGTCCGTCGTGGTACTCGTCGATGTCGACCACCAGAACCTGGTCGAGGTAGCGGTTGGCGACCCACGCCCGCCGGCCGTCGGGGGAGAAGACGAGCCCCTGGCAGTAGTAGTCGAGCGGGATCTCCCCGACCGCCGCGCGCTGACGCGTGTCGATGACCGTCGCGTAGTTGGACAACTCGTTGATGACCACGAGGAAGCGGCCGCCCGGGTGGCGGAAGACGCCGTACGGCGCGACGCCTACCTCAATGCGCCCGACCACCTCGCTGGAGGCCACGTCGACGACGGCCACGTGGCGGCCCGGATCACCCTCCGAGCCGGGCAGCGTGACGTAGAGCGTCTCACCCGCGGCGTCGAGCGCGAGGCGGGTCGGGTGGTCGCGATGGGGCGTGGGCTCCGGGTGCGGATTGTTGTTGGGGACCGCCTTCAGATCGCGCCGCTCGAACGGCGCCCGATGTCGCCACACGTGGCTGGTCTGGGCGGAGAAGCGGGTGCGCACATAGGCGCGCTCCGTCTGGTCGAGCACCGCGGACGAGTGCGGGATGACCGCGAGGAAGACGGCGAGCGCCAGAATGCGCCTCATCGTCGGGCGCCTTCGAATGTGGCACCCAGGTCGATCCAGCGCGCGAGGGTGCGCAGGTCACGTTTGGACAGCGGCGCGTCTCCCGGGTGCGCGTGCCCCGGGGTAGTCGAGGCTCCGCGGGGCCAGCAGCTCCCGGCCGGTGAGCTTCTCGAGCAGGTACGACGCGGCCGAGCTCGCCTCGCGCTCCGCCACGTAGCGCTTGTTGCCGAAGTCGCCGCTGCGCGGATCCGTGAGCGCGTGCAGCGATTCGTAGGCGACCGTGTAATCCGCCGTCGCGTCGGGGCGCAGGTCCGGGCGCTGCCCGCCGTCGTGGCAGCGCACGCACGCGCGGTCGAAGATGGGCTGCACGTCGCGGCGGAAGTCGACCGTGCGTGTTCGCGTGCGCGGCGGCGGCCGCCGGCGCATGGTCTCCGGGTTCCAATTGGCCATCACCCGCGACGCCGAGGTCACCGCGTCCGGCGGGCCCATCGCGTCGACGCGCCGACCGGTCAAGGCGCCGTGGCAGCCCGAGCAGCGCAGCGGGAAGATCGAGCGCGGGATCGAGAACGTCAGCTTCTCGCCCGGCTGCAGGTAGAACCAGCGGTTCATCGAGTGCACCGCCATGCCGTCGCCGTTGAGCCCCTGCACCTTCAGCGGGACCTCGGTCGGCACCCGGACCTGGAACGAGCCGTCCGCCTCGAGCGGCACCTCCGCCACGATGCTCGACGGCGCGTGAACTCCCAGGCCGGAGGGGGTCGCGAACGGGTCGGCGGCGGTCACGCGCCTGGCGTCGGCGCGCCTCGGCGGCTGCTGAGCGACGACGCGAATGGCTGCGACCCGCGCGTGCTCCGGCTTGTCGTGGGCGTCCCGGAAGTCGCGGGCGCCCACCGGCACGAAGTCCGTCAGGAAGGACTCGAGCAGCGGGTAGTCGTAGCACTCGATGAGCGCCTTGGTGCCCGCGGGCATGCGCTTCACGCCGTCGACCTTCTCTGGTTTGGCGCCATCCGCCCGCCAGGCGAACTTCTGCGGCGTCTTTGTCTTCTCCTTGAGCCGCACGACGATGGGCCGTGGGAGGATCTCCGCCGCGCCGCGGGTCGAGCCGACGAGGCGGCGCTTGCCGACCGGTCCGACCGCACGGCCGTCCTCGGTCTGGAGCGACGCCTGGAACTCGAGCAGGTAGAGGTCCCAATCCGGCGGGCGCCGCGCCGAGAGGTGATCGACCGGGTGCGCCGCGTGGGCCACCAGGATCCGGCCATCAGGCAGCGGATACGGATCGCGGAAGCTCCCCCCGGGAGAGCGCCCCGCCGAGGTGATGGCAGCGGGGCCCGTCTCGGGGAAGAACGGCAGCAGGGCCGGCAGGTAGCGCTGCGAGGCGCTCCCGAATCGTTCACCTGCGGCGAGCGGGATGCGGTCGACCGGGTTGTCCGGCTCGATGTTCACGCCGAAACCGTGGTCGACGAGGGTCAGCAGGCCGCCGCCCCACAGTCCGAGGGGATCGGTGGCCAGGCGGACCTCGAGGCCCTGGGGCAGCTCGCGGGAGTCTGTGAAGAGGGGGTAGCGCGACCGATTGCCACCTTGGATGTGGTAGTCGAAGCCGCCCGCCATCACGCGGAAGATGGCGCCGTTGTAGACCGGGCGGCCGTTCTGGAACCCGGCGTTGCGCACCGTGGTGAACATCACCTCGCCGGTGGTGCGCATCGTCGGTCGGCGCTCCTGGGCGCTCGTGAAGGTCATCTGCCGCGCGCTGTCGGGCCGGCCGGGCATCACGCGCCAGAGGTCGTACGCCGGCCCCCAGAGCGGGTTGGGTACCTCGATGGTGTAGACCGAGCGGCGGTCCGGAACGGCGGGCAGCGGACGATCGAGTTCGAGCAGCGCGCCGACTACACTTTCGGGGTCCGCCGCGTGGCGCACGATGCGGCGCCACTCGCCCTTCATCGGCCCGTCGACGAAGGCGAGACGGCGTCCGGTGAGGGTGCCCGGCGCCTCGGTGCGTTGGGCGTCGCGCACCACGCCGCGGTCGCCGCCGTCGGCCTCGCCCAGCAGCGCGTAGGGGGCCGCGGGCGCCCATTGGCCGACCGTGTTGGCCGCGTAGGCCACCGCCACGTCGTCGAGCGCGTTCGGGTCGCGCGGGCCGGGGATGTAGAGCGGGTCGATGTGGTGCACCAGCGTGCCGTCGCGCGTCTTCGCCGGTCCCGACGTGAGCGGGCGCATCGACCCGTCCACCGCGCGCATCACATCGTCGATGCGCACCTCGTAGATCCGGAACCCCTCCCCGCGCTGCGTGCGCGCCGAGAACACGACCGCGCGGGCGTCGTAGCGGACGTCGAGGCCCTGGATGTCGACCGGGCCGTCGAAGAGCCCGTCGCTGAGCGAGAACGGGGGTGCGCCACCCTGGGGGGCGACCCAGAGCTCGGCGCCGGGCTGGAATGGCCCGCTCTCGAAGAAGCGTCGCTTCGCCGCGCGCGGACGACGGACGAAGACCACGCCGCGCAGCACGCCGAGGTCGCCTGTTGGCTCGCCCCCGCTCGTCAGTCGACGGAGCACCGCCGCTCGCTCCCGCTCCATCCAGGCGATGAGCGTGCGCGCGTCGGGGTCGTCGAGGTTCTCGAGGAACTGGCCGTTGCCGCCGCGCTGGTGGACCCCACCGGCCGCGATGGGCAGGTTCTTCACGAGCAATCGGCTGAGCGTGAGGTCGCCGCCCAGGTTCGCGAAGCGCGCCTTCTTACCGAGCATCTGCATGCGGTCGTGGTGGACCATCCGCGGCGAGAAGCCGGCGGCGGGGTTGTGGGCCGCGTCCGCGCGCGGCATGGGCGGCATCAGCTTCAGGTCGTTGAAGACGTCGGGCCCGTGGCACGACTGGAGGAAGCAGCCGTTGCGCACCATCACGCCGAGGACCTGGTCGCGGAAGAAGACCTCTGATGGCGGCGGTGCGGGGTCCGCCTGCAGGCGCGGCAACTCGAGGGCGACCCACCGGCGCAGCGTCTGGTAGTCGGGGTCGTCCGGGTCCGGGAAGACGTCCCAACCGCTGTGGGGCAGGCCGCCGTAGTCATCGGCGAGCGGACGGCGCAACAGCTCGCTGAAATCCGGGGCCGCGCCGGGCTCGAGGCGATGCGAGGGGTCGCGGACGCGCTCGTAGGCGAGGTGGAGGTCGGACGGCGCAATGCGGCCGCTGTCGCGCGCCACCGGGAAGTGGAGCCCGAAGATCCCGCCCTCTTCGTGCGGCGGCCATTGGTCGGCCGGCACACCGTGGCATCCGACCGAGCAACGGCGCTCGAGGACGGAGACGACCTCCGCCCGAAAGCGCTCGAAGCCCGGGTCGCCACCCGCCGAGGTCGGCTCGTCCGCACACGCGAAGAGCGCCACCGGCAAGAGGGCGCACACGCACCATCTCACTGCGAGAATACCCCGCTGCTACACCGTCGCGGCGATGCTAGGAGCGTGACCCTGAGAACGACATCTGCCGAACGGCAGAACCTCAGTCAGCTCAGGTACTTGAGGCGGAACCCCTTGGCCACCAGGGCAGCTCGGGTGCGGCAGCCGAGGCGGCCGCGCATGTGCTCCACGTGGGCGCGCACGGTGCCAGGCCTGATGCCCAGCTCGTCGGCGATCGCCGCGGTCGTCAGCCCGTCCGCCATCAAATGCAGGACCGCGACCTCACGCGGCGTGAGCCGCTCCCACGGCTCCGGCGCCGGACCGGGTCGTGAGCGCAGCAGGCTCACCACGTGACCATCGACGGGCACGCACTCCAGTTCGAAGCGCTGACCGCGCAGCGCCACCGCGCAGGCCTCCGTCGCCGTGCCGCTCTCGAGCCGCTCACCGACGCAACCCTCGGCACACGGCAGACGCTTCGCGCCGGGCACGCGGTCCATCAGCGCCCAGCACGCCCGCCCACCCGAGGGTCCGAGCCACTCCGCCGCAGAGTCCGACTGAGCCACCACCTTCCCGTCCTTGCGGGAGACCACCACGCCAATCTGGTCAGCCATCACGTCACCCTCTCGAAGCGTCCCGTTACCGTCCGGTTGCAGAAACCGGGTTTCTGCGTCCCGACGTCACTGAATCCGCACAAATCGTGCCGGAAATACGTCGAGCGGCGTACGCCGTCCGGCCTAGATGCGGAGCAAACGGCGCGATCTGCGGGCTCACCTCGTGTGGGAAGTCAAGTCAGCGGTAGCTGCGCCGTCGCGTAGCTGCGTGGTTCTGCCCCGTTCTTCCCGCACTCGTCCCGTGTCGGCGGGGTGTGAACCAGACCCGTTGGTCATCGGGGCACGGCGGGGTGTCGTGCGGCGAGCGCTCGCCGCACGACCGCCGCCAACCCCTTCGACGTGGCCGCGTATCAACGTGAACTTGGACGTAGACGCCACCGTCGACGTAGCCGTGGCCGTGGCCGTGAACCCCATCGGTTCTCGTGGTCGCCACCGTAGTCGTACTCCCCTCGACGGTGCCCGTCGCCGACTGCACAGACGGTCAGCCTTGCGCCAGCCTCGATAGCGCGCCGGTTGCGCCGTTCGTGCTCGCGCGTTACACGGCCCAGCCGTGTCTGAGCGTCCCATCACAGCGCCGGTCGTGTTCGCGACGACGGTCACCGCGTTCGTCGTCGTCGGCGTCATCGAGTGGGCGATGCTCGCCTGGGGCGGGCGGGTCTTCGGGGCCGGCGCCGCCGAAGGGTTGACGACGCTGGCCTTCATCGCCGGCCTGTGTGGGCTGTTGGGCATCGGCGCGGCCATCGCCCTCGCGATCATCGTGCCGCCAGCGCTGCGCATCCTGAAGCCTCGCAGCTGGGCCCGCTCGCGGCTGCTCGGGCGTGAGGATGTCACCCCTGAGCAGCTGCTCGCGTCGGCTTCGTGGTGGCTCGCGGGCCTCGCCGCGCTGCTCCCGCTGATGCTGGCGGCGGGCTTCGGCGGCAAGGTCGCCCACGGCTTCGCACGCGCGTCGTTGGCCGCTCCCTTCGTGGGGCTGGCGGCGCTGGCGGGCGTCGGCGCGGCATTGGCGGCGCTGTTTCCGCTGCGCGCGCTCGTCGGCTGGGTCCTCGGCAAGGTCGCCCCGTCCGGGCGTCTCGGCCGCATCCCCGTCCCGTGGATCCCCCTCCTGCTGCTCGCGCTCGTCGGGGTCGCGGCGGTGTGGAAGCTCTCCCAGCTCGACCTCGGGGCGTACCGCTTGGGCGGCTACTTCGGGCTGGCCGGCGGCGTCGTCCTCGCGCTCCTCATCTTGCTGCGACCCATGCACGCGGCGATGGCGGTCCCGGCGTTGTCCGTCGCCATCGGCGGCACCGCGTGGGCGGTCTACGACATGGACGCCGCGCCGGTCGCGAGCCGGGTGATCCCGCTCGAGGGCCACCTCAGCGCCACGGCGACGGGATGGCTGCGCCGGGCGCTCGATCGCGACGGTGATGGGGCCTCGGCGCTTCTCGCTGGAGGCGATTGCGACGACACGAACCCCGCCATCGGGCCCAACGCGCGGGAGATCCCCGGCAACGGCATCGACGACAATTGCGTGGGAGGGGACGCCTCGAAGGTCGACATCGCCGCGCCGCCGCCCCCGCCGCCACCGCCGAAGAAGGTGGAGGACCGCTACGAGCCCAAGCCGTACAACGTCCTCTTCGTGCTCATCGACACGCTCCGGCCCGACCACCTCGGCCTGCACGGCTACGAGCGCAAGACGAGCCCGAACCTCGACGCCTGGTCGAAGGACGCCGTGGTGTTCGACCGTGTGTGGGCGCAGGCCCCGAACACGCCGCGCTCGACGC
>PVBE012246620.1_pt1 | contig 24289 bp, 21 predicted proteins | sample 1631181 | NCBI WGS metagenome assembly PVBE01 (sample SAMN08397723, study PRJNA350692) | Marine metagenome, whole genome shotgun sequencing project. | isolation source: water | place: Pacific Ocean | collected 2012-04 | reverse complement strand
CCAGCCTTCCACCCACACGATGAAAGGCTTTCCAGTGGCGGATTTTTGCTCCGCCCGCAGCCGGACAATCCCGCCGCCTCAGTGGTGTATTTTTGCTCCGCCGCTTACAACACGGCCGGGATCTCGCGGACATATTGTTGTCGCGCACCGGCCTCGGCTATCGCCATCAATTGCGCGACGAAGAGATCCGGCGTGCCGCGGCGGCCGTCTCTGTCCATCTCGGCTGGGACGCCGCCGAAATCGACCGCCAGGTGGCGGCCGTCCACTCGCGGCTCGAGACCGTCTACCAGCCGGTCGCGGCCGAAGACTGATCGGCTTCGTTCAGACCACCTTGACGCTGCGCGCATCGTCCAGCGCTTCCAGCATGCCCTCGACGGTCTCCCGGTCCATATCGCGGGTGATGAAGACAATACGCGTGCGGCGGTCCTCGCTCGGCCATTCGGGCAGTTGCACCGGCGGATGGAAAAGATGCTGGACGCCGTGGATCACCACCGGCTTGTCGCTTTCGGCGACGTTCAGGATACCCTTGACGCGGAGCATGTCCTCGCCCCGATAGGTCGCCAGCAGCTCGAGCCAGCTGGCGATTGAGTTCCAGGTCAGTGGCTCGTCGCGCGTCATGCAGAAGGCCTGGATGCGATCGTCGTGGCGGTTGAGGTCGTGGTGCTCATGCCCATGATCATGGTCGTGCGTCTCGGCCGCGGCGTAGGCCTCGTCGCGCAGCCAGCGCTGCACGTCCAGGCTCTTGCTCTCGGGGTTGTAGAGGCCGGCCTCGAACAGGATCCGGGGCTCGATTTCACCGTTCGCCACCCGGCTGATCGGGACGCCGGGGTTGAGTTCCGTCAAGCGGCTGGAAAGCGACGCTATCACCTCGTCCCCGGCGAGGTCGGATTTGGTCATGACGATGCGGTCGGCGACGGCGGCTTGCTTGACGGATTCGAAATGATTGTCGAGCGTCGCCTCGCCGTTGACCGCGTCGACCGTGGTAATGACGCCGTCGAGGCGATAGCGCGTGCCCAGCATCGGGTCGGCCATCAGCGTGTGCAGGATCGGTGCCGGATCGGCCAGCCCCGTGGTCTCGATCACCAGGCGCTCGAAGGGCGGCACCTCGTTCTTGGCGCGGCGGACATAGAGGCTTCTCAGCGTGTCCACCAGGTCGCCCCGAATGGTGCAGCAGAGGCAGCCGCTCGACATCAGGACGATATCGTCGTCGGCGCTCTCCACCAGCTCGTTGTCGAGGCCGATCTCGCCGAATTCGTTGATCACCACCGCGGTCCGAGCCATGCCCGGATGCTGCAACAGCCGGTTCAGCAAGGTCGTCTTGCCGGCGCCGAGGAAACCGGTGATCACCGAAATCGGCAACAGTTCGTCCGAGGATTGCATGGGCCTGTTCATCCATCCGTCGCCAAGCGATACGAGGCCCGGGATATAGCATGGGCGCCGCCTTCGGGCCATCACGGACGTGTGAATGGAGTAAGCGGATCGCTCTGACTAATCTTCGGGCTTCGAGGCCGCCAAGCAACAATCCAGGGGGACGATGGCAGAGCTGCCCGAGTTGCTGTTCGACGGCCCCGAGGGAGCGGCGGCGGCGCTGGTCCTGGCGCACGGCGCCGGGGCGCCGATGGACAGCCCCTTCATGGCCGCCTTCGCGGCCGGCATCGCCGCCCGCGGCTTCCGCGTCGCTCGCTTCGAGTTCCCCTATATGGCCGGCCGGCGCGCCGGTGGCGGCAAACGGCCGCCCGACCGGCAGCCGGTGCTGCTGGATACTTGGCGGCGGCTGGTCGACCTTCTGGGTCCCGAGCGCCTGGTGATCGGCGGCAAGTCGATGGGCGGGCGAATGGCGAGCCTGGTCGCCGACGAGGCCGGCGTCCGGGGCCTGGTTTGCCTCGGCTACCCCTTCCACCCCCCGGGCCGGCCCGAGAAGACCCGAACCCTGCATCTGGAGGAACTCAGAACCCCGACCCTGATCCTGCAGGGAACCCGCGACGCCATGGGCGGCCGCGAGGCGGTCGAGGGTTACACGCTTTCGGCCGCGATCCGAATCCACTGGATTGCCGACGGCAACCACGACCTGGTACCGCGCAAGAAATCCGGCCGGACGGCTGAGCAGAATTGGGAGGAGGGCATCGCGGCTGTGGTCGAAATTCTGAGCGTCTCGTGAAGCGAGGGGCGTGGTGTTCTCGGCCCGAGTTGCCTATATGATCGCCCGGAACAGCGTTCGGGGAGGGACTTGACGATGAGCGACGGCACGAGCACCGCCAGGCACTACCATCACGGCTCGCTATGGGGCGCTTTCGAAGCAGTGGTCGAGGACGGCCGCGTTACCGAGGCGCTGCCGTTCGAGCAGGACCAAGCGCCCTCGGACTTGCTGCGCTCGATTCCCGACGCGGTCCACAGCGAAGTTCGCATCGACCGCCCGTACGTTCGCGCCGGCTGGCTGGAAGACGGGCCCGGCGGCCGGCGGGACCGGCGCGGGGCTGAGCCCTTCGTTCCCCTCGATTGGGACCGCGCCCTCGATCTGGTCGCCGGCGAGTTGGGCCGGGTCAAGGCCGAGCATGGCAATGCCGCGATCTACGGTGGCTCCTACGGCTGGGCCAGTACCGGGCGGCTGCATCGGGCCAACGCCCAGCTGCACCGATTTCTCAACATGGCGGGCGGCTTCACGGCCAGCGTGCAGAGCTATTCCGTCGCCGCCGCGATGCAGATCCTGCCGCACGTCACCGGCAGCTTCGGCGCCACCGTCGGCGGGATGACGAGTTGGGACGGCATCGTCCGCGATTGTGAGCTCTTCGTCGCTTTCGGCGGCCTGCCGCTTCGTAACGACCAGGTCGGCGGCGCCGGTACCGCGACGCACGAGCTGGAGCCCTGGCTGAAGAAGGCCGGCGAGGCGGGTGTCGATTTCGTCAACGTCTCGCCCTACCGGGACGACATGCCGGAATTCGTCGGCGCCGAATGGTTGGCGCCCCGGCCGAATACCGACACGGCGCTGATGCTGGGCCTGGCCCACACGCTGGTCGCCGAAGGGCTGCACGATGCCGATTTCCTGGCCCGTTACACGGTCGGCTATGACGGCTTCGAGGCCTATCTGATGGGTCGCGACGACGGCCAGGCGAAGGACGCCGTCTGGGCGGCGAGTATCGCCGGTATCGAGGCGGAGACGATCCGCTCGCTGGCCCGGCGGATGGCGGCCAGCCGTACCATGGTCACCGCCAGCTATTCCCTGCAGCGCGGCGAACACGGCGAACAGCCCTTCTGGATGACGGTGACGCTGGCAGCGATGCTGGGCCAGATCGGCTTGCCCGGCGGCGGCTTTGGCCTCGGCTACGGCTCGATTGCCGGCCTCGGCATGCCTAGAGGCCCGATCGTGGTGCCGCGGCTGTCGCTGGGCGAGAATGCCACCGGCAGCTTCATTCCCGTCGCCCGGATCGCCGACATGCTGCTGGAACCCGGCGGCGCCTATGATTTCGACGGCGAGAAGCGCAACTATCCCGATATACGGCTGGTCTATTGGGCCGGCGGCAACCCCTTCCACCACCACCAGGACCTGAACCGCCTGATCGAGGCCTGGCGGCGGCCCGAGACCATCATCGTGCACGAGCCCTGGTGGACGGCGACGGCGCGGCATGCCGACATCGTGCTGCCCGCCACCACGACGCTGGAACGGAACGACATCGGGGCCGGCGACCGCGACCGCTTCCTGGTCGCCATGCATCAGGCGATACCGCCGGTGGGCGAGGCGCGCAACGATTTCGATATCTTCGCCGGTTTGGCCGGGCGCCTCGGTTTCGCCGAGAGCTATACCGAGGGCCGCGACGAGATGGGCTGGTTGCGTCACCTCTACGAGGTCGCCCGCCAACAGGCGGCCCGGCACCAGCTCACCTGGCCCGACTTCGAAAGCTTCTGGGAGGCGGGCCATGTCGCCGTGCCCGAGCCGGCCGAGCCGCAAATCCTATTCCACGCCTTTCGCCAGGACCCCGAAGCCAATCCGTTGAAGACGCCGTCGGGTAGAATCGAGATCGGGTCGGAGACCATTGCCGGCTTCGGCTACGACGATTGTCCCGGCCGACCGACCTGGCTCGAGCCCGAGGAATGGCTGGGGGCGTCGAAGGCGGAAAATTATCCCCTGCACATGCTGTCGAACCAGCCGTCGACGCGGCTCCACAGTCAGATGGACCAGGGCCGGGTTGCCCGCGCCGACAAGATCCGGGGCCGAGAACCGGTGCTGCTTTCGACGACGGACGCGGCGGCGCGCGGCATCGCCGACGGCGACGTGGTTCGCGTCTTCAACGATCGTGGCGAGGTGTTGGCGGGGGCGCGGCTAACCGAGGCGATGCGGCCCGGCGTCGTGCAACTGCCGACCGGCGCCTGGTACGACCCGGCCGAGCCCGGCGCCCTCGGCAGTCTCGACAAGCACGGCAATCCGAACGTGCTGACCCGGGACGTCGGCACCTCGAAGCTGGCCCAGGGGCCGAGCGCGCAATCGGCCCTGGTCGAGATCGAACGCTACGACGGCACGCTACCCAAGATCACGGCTTTTCACCCACCACCGACGAGCAATGGCGGCTGAGCTATGTTGTTGGACTAGAGCGTAGTGTGGCGGGCGCGGACGCCGCGTTCGATGGCGGCGGCGGTCAGCCGGTCGACATTGAGGCGATGGCGAAGCATCTCCAAGAGGCGTAGTTCTTCCTGTTCGACGTGAAGGTCGGCGGCGGCGATCTCGCAGGCGATGGCGTAGGCGGTCTCGCTGATTTTGGCCGGCAGCGACGCCACGATCACGTCCAGCACCGCCTCCAGACCGTTGTCGCGATCCAGCCGGGCGGCGCATTCCTCGGCCAGCGGCACCAGCTGCTCCTGATCGAAGGCCTCGAAAACGGGCAGTGTGTTGATGATGTCGCCGATCCGCAGCAACTCCTGGTCGGTCATGTCGCGGTCGGCGGCGCTCGTCAGCACCATGATGTAGACCAACGCGGTGTGCGGGTTGAGGATATCGTCGGACATGGTCGCTCCCTAATTCGGCTTCGGGGCGAACATAGGGAGGCACCCTATCCGCGACAAGGGGTCAGGGCGGCGGCTCGGCGCTTTTCGAGAAATCCGCCGCGAGAGCGATGGCGTCCGCCAGGCCGAGGCGCCGAACCTCGACGCCGTCGGGAAAGGCGGTGGCTAAACGGCTCGGCAACATCGCGTCCAGCATGACGAAGACGCCTCGATCCCGGGCGCCGCGGATTAGCCGGCCATAGGCCTGTTTCAGTTTCAGCCGGGTCATCATGTCGTCGTAGGCGCGGCCGCCGAAGGCGGCGCGTCGTGCCCGATGCAAGAGATCCGGGCGCGGCCAGGGTACCCGGTCGAAGACGATCAGGCGGAGCGAGCGGCCGGGTACGTCAACGCCGTCGCGAACCGCGTCGGTGCCCAGCAGCGAGGTATCGGTCTCGGCCCGGAAGATGTCGACCAGGCTGCCGGTATCCATCGGGTCGACATGCTGTGCCAGCAGTGGCAGGCCTGCCTCCTCCAGCGGCCCGACGATCCGTCGGTGCACCTTGCGCAGCCGGCTGATCGCGGTGAAGAGGCCGAGGCCGCCGCCGCCCGTCGCCTTGAAGAGTTCGCGGTAGGCGGCCGCCACCTGCTCCGAATCCTGCCGGCGCACGTCGGTGACGACGATGACGCGGGTCTGGCCCGGATAGTCGAAGGGCGAAGCCAGGCTGGCCCGGGTCGCGGGCCTGGCCAGGTGTAGTGCGCCGGTTCGAACCTCGGTGCTTTCCCAAGCATCGGGCGCCTCCGGCGGCCGGTCGCGGAGCGTCGCCGAGGTGATGACGACACCGTGCGCCCGCTTCAGCACCGCCTCCGCGAAGGGCAGCGTCGGATCGACCCAGTGACGGTGCATGCCGATATCCACGTCGCGGCCGTCGCTGCGTTCGATCCCGAACCAGTCGACGAAGGCCGCGTCGGTCTCGCCGCCGAGCCCCCGCAGCATGGCGCGCCAGGCCGCCAAGGTCAGCCGGCCGCGCCGCTCCAGGCCGCGGGCCGCGGCTTCGATGCGGATCCGCGAGGTGCTGTCGAGTTCCGCCGCCTCCTCGTCGAGCTGCGCCATCAACTGGCGGATCAACCGGCGAAGCGGGGTCTCGACCCGGGCCAACGCCGCCTCCAACGCCTGGGCCAGCGCCAGCAGTTCGGCCGCCGGCTCCAGGGTGGCGGCTTCCAGGCTGTAGGGTGAGGCCTCGTCGGCGGTGCGGGCGTAGACATGGGTGCGAACACCGGCCAGGAACGCCTCCGTCGGCCCCGAGGCGCGGTCGCCGGCAATGCGCTCGCGCCAGCCCTCCGCCGGCAATGCGCGGGCGGCGCCGAGCAGTGCCGCCAGCGTCGCCTCGGTCTCGGCCTCGCCGGCGACGAGATCGCCGATCCGGTTCTCCAGGCCGCGCGACCGGCCGCGCCGCCGGCCTTCCTCGGGTCCGATCAGCCAGCGCCGAAGTTCCGCCGTTTCGGCTCCGGAAAGATCGGCCGCGAAGGCGCCGTCGGCGGCGTCGAAGACGTGGTGGCCTTCATCGAAGACGTAGCGGGTCGGCAGGCCGGCGTCGTCGCCGCCGAGTGCCGCCTGAATCAGTACGAGAGCATGGTTGGCGATCACGATCTCGGCGCCGCGAGCCTGGCGCACCGCCTTCTCGATAAAGCACTTCCGGTAGTGCGGGCAGGCCGAATAGATGCATTCGCCACGCCGGTCGGTGAGCGCCAGCGTGCGCCCGGCGCCGGCGAGACCGACCAGCCAGGCCGGGAAGTCGCCGCCCGCCATGTCGCCATCGCGCGTCGCCTGGGCCCAGCGCGCCGTCAGCGCCAGCCAGATCCGGGCCTCGTCGCCGGTCCCGCCGGCCCGGACCGCGTCTTCCAGGTTCAGCAGGCAGAGGTAGTTCTCCCGGCCCTTGCGGACCACGACTTTCTCGGCTTTCGCCGCCGGCTCGGGATAGAGCGCGTCCAGCTCCTGGTCGATCTGGCGTTGCAGGTTCTTGGTGTAGGTCGAGATCCAGACGGCGCCGCCGTTCCGCTCCGCCCAGAGGCTGGCCGGCGCGATATAGCCGAGCGTCTTGCCGATCCCGGTGCCGGCTTCGGCCAGCACCAGGTTGGGGGCGCCCGGGGTGTCGCGGGGGGCGAAGGCGGTGCTGGCGAGGCGCGCGTACTCCACCTGTCCGGGCCGCGCCTCGGCGCTGGCGCCCAGAAGCACCGCCAAGCGGGCCTCGGCCGCGTCCGCCGGGACCGAATGCTCGCTCGGCGGCGGCTCCGGCGCGGTCTCTTCGAATTCCGTCAGATCGACCCAGACGTCGAGACCGCCCTCCGGTCCCCCCGACGGTTCCAGGCCGAGGGCCGCCAGCACCGGCGGTCCCCAGGGCCAGCCGGCGCGGGCCATCGTCATCGCCAATCGCGCCAACCGCCGGGATTTGCCCGGCGCCTCGGCGAGGTTTTCCAGAAGTGCCCGTGTTGCCTGCATCAACACCAGCGCCGCGCCCGCCGGCTCCTCCGGGTGCGGCAGGCCCAAGGCGGCGGCCAGGCCCGCTGGCGTCGGCAGGCAGAAGCGGGCAGGCCTGACGAAGGCGAAAAGCTCCAACAGGTCGTAGGCCGGGAACGGCGGCAGGCCGAGCCGCCCCGCCGTGGTCCGGCGGTGGCAGACCAACGGTCGGGCGACGACGGCATGTTTGGCCGCCTGGTCGAGGGACAAGGTTTCGATCTCGCCATCGACGGAAAGCCAGTGGGCCCGGCGCGCGCCGACCACCAGCGCCGCCGCCTCCGGCGCGGCGATCTGGGGTCGAGCCGCCGGTGATGCCTCGGACATGGCCGGACTATAGCCGGGCCGGAAGCCGGTCTCTAGCGTTGACGCGGCCGCTCTTTGCGCTAAGTTGCCGCCGTCGCAAGCAACGGACAACCGAAAATGACGATCAGCAAGGAAGCCGCCTCGGCGAGCAAGGCTTGGCCCTTTCAGGAGGCCGGCAAGGTGGTGGCCAGGCTCGACGGCCGGGTGCCCGAGAAAGGCTACGTACTGTTCGAGACCGGCTACGGCCCTTCGGGCCTGCCCCATATCGGCACCTTCGGCGAAGTCGCGCGCACGACCATGGTGCGGCACGCCTTCTCCATCCTCTCCGAGGTGCCGAGCCGGCTATTCGCCTTCTCGGACGATATGGACGGCCTACGCAAGGTTCCCGACAACGTGCCGAACAAGGAGATGCTGGAAGGTTATCTGGGCATGCCGCTGACCCGGGTGCCCGACCCTTTCGGCAGCCACGAAAGCTTCGGCCATCACAACAATGCCCGACTGCAGGCTTTCCTCGACGCGTTCGGCTTCGACTACGAGTTCGTCAGCGCCACCGAAAGCTACGCCAGCGGCCGCTTCGATGCCGCGCTCCGGCGCGTGCTGGAGTGCTATGACGCGGTCATCGAGGTCATCTTGCCGACCCTCGGCCCGGAGCGGCGCGCCACCTACAGCCCCTTTCTGCCGATTTGCCCGAAGACGGGGCGGGTCCTGCAGGTGCCGGTGATCGCGCGCGACGTGGATGCCGGCACCATCGTCTACCGGGACGAGGACGGCGCCTCGGTCGAGGTGCCGGTGACCGGCGGTGCCTGCAAGCTGCAGTGGAAGGCCGATTGGGCGATGCGCTGGTTCGCCCTCGAGGTCGACTACGAGATGTCGGGCAAGGACTTGATCGATTCGGTACGGCTCTCCAGCCGGATCACCAAGGTCCTGGGCGGCCGCCCGCCCGAGGGCTTCACCTACGAACTTTTCCTCGATGAGAACGGCGAAAAGATCTCGAAGTCACGGGGCAATGGTCTCGCCATCGAGGATTGGCTGAAATATGCCTCGCCCGAGAGCCTGGCGCTCTACATGTTCAACTCACCCCGGCGCGCCAAGCGGCTTTTTTTCGACGTCATCCCGCGTGCCGTCGACGAGTATATCGCGCATCTCGGCAAGTATGACGAGCTGGACGAGACGGCGCGCCTGGCCAACCCCCTCTGGCACCTGCACGCCGGCGATCCGCCCGAGGAGACGGTGCCGCTCGGCTTCGGCTTGCTGATGAATCTGGCCGCCGCCGCCAACGCCGACGACAGGGAAGTGCTCTGGGGCTTCATCCGCCGTTACGTGCCCGACGCGACGCCGGAGAACCACCCGATCCTGGACGATCTCGCCGGCTATGCGGTCGCCTACTACCAGGATTTCGTCAAGCCGGCGAAGCGCTACCGGCCCCCGGATGCCACCGAGCGCGCGGCTTTAGAAGAGCTGTCGGCAACGCTTGCGGCGATGCCCGAAGGGGCCAGCGCCGAGGATCTGCAGAGCGAGGTTTACGAGATCGGCAAGCGGCACGGCTTCGAGAACCTGCGCGACTGGTTCCGGGCCCTCTACGAGGTCTTGCTGGGGCAGAGCCAGGGCCCGCGCATGGGCTCCTTCATCGCCCTATACGGGGTGCCCGAGACGATCGACCTAATCGGCCGCGCCTTGGCCGGCGAGGACCTGAGCTAGGCCGGGTCGATGGTCACTTCCCGGCTGGTGAAACGCCAACCGTCGCCGGTGCGCCGAAGCCGGTCGCGGTAGACACCGGTGGTTCGCAAAATCGCCGTGTCTCCCTGGCCGGCGCCATAGGCGTTCAGATAGCACCGCATGGTCGCATTATCGCCATCGACGTCGACCAGCAGGTTCCAGTTCCAGTGCCGGGCCCGCCCCTTGCTGCGGGCGTAGTGCGCGTTGCCGTAGGCGTGCAGGGCTTCGCGTCCTTCGTGTTTCCCACCGCGAGGATCGTCCTCGGGAAGGCCGGTACAGGAGAAGACGCCATCGTCGGTGAAGCAATCGATCCAGGCGTCGATGTCGTCGAAGTCGATCGCCCAGTTGTACCTGGCCAGTAGCTGGCGGATGTCCTCGTGATCGTCCGCTCGTTGCGTCATATCGGCTCCTCTGAATGAATAGAGATGTCATCGCGCGATGTAGCACGCTTGTCGGAAATACGCGAAACGCGGCTATGCTGCCCGCTCCGTCAGCCGCTTCAGGGGGTGGTCGCTGATCGGCCAGTGCAGCGCCGAGGCGATCAAACCGAGGGCGACGGAGACGCCCCACATCAGATCGTAGGAACCAGTCGTGTCGTAGATGTAGCCGCCGAGCCAAGCGCCGGCGAAGCCGCCGATCTGGTGGCTCATGAAGACGACGCCGAACAGCATCGAAAAATGCCGTGTCCCGAAGACTTGCGCGACGATGCTGCTGGTCAACGGCACGGTCGCCAGCCAGACCAGGCCCAAGAAGGCGCCCAAGACGATCGCGGTGACCTCGTTGATCGGCACCAACAACAGGACCGTCATGATCACCGCGCGTAATGCATAGATCAGCGTCAGGACGTTCTTCTTTCGAAAACGGTCGCCCGCGGCACCGAACGCATAGGCGCCGATGATGTTGAACAGTCCGATCACGCCCAAGGCGTAGGCCGCCACTGTGGCCGAGACGTCGTTGTCCGCCAGATAGGCCGGGAAATGCGTCGCGATGAAGGTGACGTGAAAGCCGCAAACGAAGAAACCGATCGTCAACAACAGATAGCCGGAATGGCCGCGTGCTTCGTGAACCGCCTCCCGCAGTGATTGCCCCGAACCACCAAGGCTGCTCGACGGATCAATCCGCAAGCCGATCGACAGGAAGGGGATGACCGCGATTGCCAGCGCCATCAAGACCAGGGTTTCGCGCCATCCGAAGATACCCAGCAAGCCCTGGATGCTGGGCACCATGAAAAACATGCCCAATGATCCGGCCGCGATCACGGTGCCGAATACGATCCCCCGGCGTTCGCTCGGCACCACCTTGCCGACCGCGCCGAGGACGATGACCTGGCTGGCGCCGCTCAATCCCAGACCGATCAACAAGCCGAGCGATATAGAAAGATCGAAGGCATCGGCGGCGAGGCTGAACAGCCACAGCCCGATGGCATAAGAGAGCGCGCCGGCCAGGATCACCTTCACCGCGCCGAAGCGGTCGGCGAAGATGCCGGCGATCGGCTGGAAGAGGCCGAACAACAGGGTCTGCGACGCGATCACCAGCCCGAACATCTGCCGGCCGATATCCAGATCGACCGAAACCGGACGCAGGAAGATCCCGAAGGTCTGCCGAAATCCGTTGCTCACCAGGACGATAAAGACGCCACAAAGCAACATCACCCAAAGTCGTCGTGTCACTTATATCCCTTTGGCCGGTCCCTGAAGCCAGTGACGCCCCGACAGCGGAGCGGCTAAAACACCGAGGCTGTCCGGGCGTAATCCCAGTAGAGTTCGCGGGCCCGCTTGGTCACCGGGCCTGGCTGCAGGTCGCGGTCCTCACCCGGGTGATCGGCATCATTTTGGTGTAGTTGCCGGTCAGGAAGACCTCGTCCGCGGCCATGATGTCGGCGAAGCTCATACTCAGCTCCCGCACCTCGGTGCCGTTTTCGCGCAATAGCTGCATGATGCGCCGGCGGGTGACGCCGTCGAGGAAGGTGCCGTTCGGCACCGGCGTCATGGCGACGCCGCCTTTGACGATCCAGACGTTGGCGCTGGCCAGCTCGGCGACGTTGCCGTTCGGATCCAGCATGACGGCGCTGTCGAAACCCTTGGCTTCGGCCTCCTTCAGGGCGCGGGAGGAATTCGGATAGAGGCAGGACGCCTTGGCGTCGGTCGGTGCCATGTCGGGCGCGGGGCGGCGGCGCGACGATAGGCAGACGCCGATCCCGGCGAATTCGGGAATCGGCGAGAGATAGACCGCCAGCACGAAGGTGGTGCTGTCCGGGTCCGGAGTGAGGAAGCCGTCTTCTGCATAGAACATCGGCCGGATATAGAGTTCGGCCTCCTTCGGGAACTTGCGCACCGCTTCGGTGCAGAGAGCGGTGACCTCGGCCGCGGTCAGCTTCGGCTCCAGCAGCATGGCGCGGGCCGACTTGATCAACCGTTGGCAGTGCAGGTCCAGGTCGGGGGCACAGCCGCCGAAGGCGCGAGCGCCATCGAATACCACCGCCGAAAGCCAGAACGACTGGTGCATCGGCCCGGTCAACTTCGGCGCTTCGTCCAACCACTCGCCGTCGTAATAGAAAATCGCTTCCATGTCGCGCGCGCTCCGCCTCTCGCTCCCGTATCCGAGGGGCAACATAGCGACTGCGCGATCCCGCGCCAATAGAAGCGGCGCGCCATCTGGCCAGGGGTAGAGGCATCGGCTACGGTCCAGCCGACGTCGCCGGCCCGAGGTACCGAAGCCCCATGTTCGACCCCTATCCGCTCGTGGCACCCTGGTTGCGGCTGGTCGATCCCGAGCGGGCGCACCGGCTGACGATCTGGGGCCTGAAGCACGGCTTGGCGCCGAAATCGAGAGAGGCCGCACCGGCCAGCCTGCGTCAAGACCTCTGGGGTCTCGACTTCGCCAATCCGATCGGCCTCGCCGCCGGCGCCGACAAGAACGCCGAGGTGCCGCTCGAAATGCTTCGCCTCGGCTTCGGCTTCGTCGAGGTCGGCACCGTGACGCCTCGGCCGCAAGCCGGCAATCCGAAGCCCCGGGTCTTTCGCCTGGCGCGCGACCGGGCGCTGATCAACCGGCTCGGCTTCAACAACGAGGGCCTGGCGGCGATGGTGGCGCGGCTTCAGGCACTCGGCCCGAGGGCGGGACCCGTCGGCGTTAACCTCGGCGCCAACCGCGACAGCGAGGACCCGGCCCAGGACTACGTCGCCGGCGTCGAGGCGGTGGCCGAATTCGCCGACTACCTCACCATCAACATCTCTAGTCCGAACACGCCTGGCCTGCGCGACCTACAAGGGCCCGAACAGTTGGGCCGGCTGCTGCGGCAAGTGCTGGCGGCCAGGGACGGGCTGGAGGAGCGGCGGCCGCCGCTGCTGGTCAAGCTGGCGCCGGACCTCGACGACGCGGCGCTGGATGCCAGCGCTCGTATCATGCTCGACGCCCGGGTCGACGGCGCCATCATGGGCAACACCACGATCGGCCTTCGAGAGCGGCTCGAGAGCCCGCGCCGCGACGAGACCGGCGGCTTGAGCGGCCGGCCGCTGCTGGCGCTTTCGACCGAACGTCTGGCGCGCCTCTATCGGCTGGTCGGGGCGGAGATCCCCTTGATCGGGGTCGGCGGGGTCGATTGCGCCGCCGCCGCCTACGACAAGATCAAGGCCGGTGCCTCGCTGGTGCAGCTTTACACCGGCCTCGTCTACGAGGGCCCCGGCCTGGTCCGGCGGATGCTGCCGGAATTGGCAAATCTGCTGATCCAGGACGGCCATGCCTCGCTGGCCGACGCCGTCGGCAGCGGGGTTTGAGCTCGTCAGCGTGCGGCCTTGGTGGCGAAGACGGTGCCGAGGGCCAGCATCATGAAGCTCGCCGCCAGCCAGAAAAGCCAGCGCGGGTCGCCCTGATCGAGGATCCAGCCGAAGATCAAAGGGGTCACCGCCGAGCCCAGATTTAGGCCGGTGGAGACGAAGCCGAAGACCTTGCCGGTGGCGCCCTCGGGTGTCACGGCGCGGACCAGCATGTCGCGCGACGGCATGATCATGCCCCAAAGCAAGCCGCCGAGGCCGAGCAGGAGGACGATCGCCAGGGCCGGCAGTGCCACGCTGCCGATGGTGGCGATGATGACGGCGGTGCAGGCGAAGCCGACGCTCGCCACCTGCTCGTGCCGGGCGGTCCGGTCGGCGATGATGCCACCGGCCAGGATGCCGAGCGCCGACGAGGCCAGAAACGCCGTCAGCGCCATGTTGGCCATCGATAGCGGTGTTTCATACAGCGAGACCAGCGCCGAGACCACGAAGCTGTTGATGCCGCCGGACGACATCGACAACATCGCGAAGAACAGGAAGCACATCAGCACCGGCCGCGAGAAGAGCAGCTGCATGCCGTCCTTGGGCCGTGCCGTCGCCGCTTGCCGGCCGGTGCTCGTTGGCTCCGCTCCGGGTGTCGTTGCCGGACCGTCGATCGCGACGCGCACCCTGAGAGCGTCCCCGTTCAGAGCCAAGGCGAGGGCCGTCGCGATACCGAAGGCGCCCGCCAACATCAAGGCGATGCGCCAATTCCAGAGCGCGGTCAGTGCCACCATGATCAGTGGCGCGATGGCGCCTCCGGCGAAGCCGGCGAAGGTGTGCAGGCTGAAGGCGCGCCCCATCCGCTCGCCGCTGATGCTGGACGAGAGAATCGCATAGTCGGCCGGGTGATAGGCGCTGTTGGCGACGCCGGCGATGGCCAAGCAGACGAGCATCGCCGGATAGCTGCCGAAGACGCCGACGGCGGCAAAGGCGAGCGCCTCGACGACGACGCCGAGCAGCAGGATGTTGCGCGGTCCCAGCCGGTCGACCAGAAAACCGGCCGGGATTTGCGTCACGCCCGAGGCGACGCTGAAGACGGTAATGCCTAGCCCCAGGTCGATATAATCCACACCGAGCTTGACCTTGAGCAGGGGGAAGAGCGGCGGCAGACACAGCAGGTAGAAGTGGCTGAGAAAATGTGCGCCGCCGACGACACCGATGATACGGGCATCGCGGCGGATCCCGCCGACGGCTACCGTCACGATGCCCGGGCGCCGCCGATCAGGGCGACGTTGCCGTGCAGGTGCAGGCAGGCCGGCGCCAGACCGGCGGCCCGGAACCAGGAGAAATACTCTTCCAGTGCGGCCGGCCGGTTGTCCGCGCCCAGATCTTCGAGATAGGCCGGATGGCTCGCCGCCGTCCGCATCGCCTCGCCATGGACGCGCTCGATGCGGTCCCAGATCGCCTGCTGTAGCGGAAACAGCGATGCCTCGACGAGACGGACGCGATCATAGAGCAACAGAAAGCCGCCGGGCGCCAGCCAACGGGCCGCAGCCTCGATGACCTGGCGCTTCGCCGACTCGGTGAGGTCGTGGAAGGTCAAGGCCGAGACGATGAAACGGTAGGGCCGGTCCGGTATCTCGACGCCGTCGACCGTCTGCAGATCGCCGGCCACCAGTTGTATTCGCTCGCCATGCTGGCTGAGATTGCACCGGGCTTCGGCCAAGGCCGACTCCGAGACGTCGACGCCGACGAGGCGGAGCGTCGGGTGCCGCGCCAGCAACAGGCTGGCGAGGTAGCCCTTGCCGCAGCCGAGATCGAGGAGCCAGGCGCCAGGCTCCGCAAGCTCGGCCACCAGGGTCGCGACGATGTCGAGCTGCTCGGCCCGCGTCGGATGGCGCTGCACCGGATCTTTCATTGAAGGCTCTCTCTTCCCCATGTCCCCCCGAGGATGTAGCACTGCCGATGCCGTCGGCCCAACCCCTTCCCGCGTACGTCGCGAGATTAGAGGTTGGATTTAGGAATTGCGGTGGTTTCGCTCGACCTCGCGACACGCTATTCTCAAACAGTGACGAATCGTTCGTTGGCTTTGGGGGGCACCTGGTGTCGGTAAGGCCAGCGTCGACAACGCAACAGAGGGGCGGATAAATGAGTGACAACACCTCGGCACTCGCTCCGGTGGTCCATAAGACCTCCGATGACTACGGTCAGAACTTCTATCCGCACATCCTCGAGCAGTACAAAATGGCGGTCACGCGGGCCGAGACAACCGCGGAACGCCGGGAAAGCGGCAACAGGCTGTTCTTTGTCGTCCTGACCGCGATCGCGGTAATCTACGGGGTCGGCATCGGGGCCTCGCTCAGCGTCTTGTTGCCGCTACTGGGGTCTTATGTTTGTGTCGGTTGGTTGGTTTTTATCTGGAGCCGGCACCGCCTCAACGTCTCCACCTTCAAGGTGATCCGAGAGATCGAGGAACATCTTCCCGTCCGTCTCTTCGATGCCGAGCGCGAGCGGCGCTATGACGGCAAGGACATGCGGCGGCAGATCTTTCCGGTTTCCTGGTTCGAGCTGGTGACGCCGTTCCTGTTCGCCGCCTTTTTCCTGTTGCTGCTGGTCGAGAACATGATCCACTCCGGCTGACGTCGGCGCGCGTCGGCGTACGAATTCTCCCGCAACGGGCTCAGCGCTTGCCTTCGATCGCGACCTCGATCAGGGCGGGGCGGCCGGAGGCGAAGGCTTGGGCGACGGCGGGGCCGAGCGCTTCCGCCTGCGTCACCCGGGTGCCGGCGACGCCCATGCCCTCGGCCATCGCGACGAAGCCGAGTTCGGGCGTGCCGAAATCCATATAGGGGTAGTCGCGGTTCGAGGCCGCGTCGAAGCGCTGGCGGTAGGCGTCCAGATTGTGCTTGAGGACGCGGTACTCGCGATTGGCCAGGATCACGAAGACGATTGCGAGATCGGAGTGCGCCGCGGTCCAGAGCGCTCGGATCGAGTACATCGCCGAGCCGTCGCCGGAGATCGCCAGCACCGGCCGCTCGGGTAGCGCCAGCTTGACGCCGAGCGCCCCCGCCAACCCCTGCCCGATACCGCCGCCACGGCCGCTGAAATAGTCGCCCGGGCCCTGGAATTCGAAGCTTCGCGCCAGGTCCAGGCTGGCGGTGATGCTCTCGTCGACGACGACCGCACCGGCGGGCGTGGCGCCCCGGATCTCGGCCATGGCGCGGGCCATCGACATCGGCTCCCGCTCCCAGCTTCGCTTAGCCCGCTCTCGCTGCTCCAGGACTTCCGCCTCCTTCAGCGCCCGCAGTGCGTCGTTGCGGTCCTTGGCGGCGGCCTCGTAATCGGTCCCGGCCTCGGCCCGGAGGCCGGTCAGAAGCGCTTCCAGCGTCGCCCGGATGTGCCCCACCAGGCCGACCTCGAGGGGAAAGTTGAGGGCCAGCTTCTGGTGCGACCCTTCGATCTGCGCCACCTTGGCGTCGGCGGGAAACGGGCGCGTCGCCTCGAACCAGAGCTCCTCGAAGAAGCTGCCGCCGATCAGCAACACCAGATCGGCGCCGTCGAAGGTCTCGGCGATGGCGCCGGCTGTGTTCGGCAGCCCGGCCCGGGCGTTCGGATGTGTCGTCGGGAAGGAGACATGCTGGCGCAGTCCCTCGAACCAAACCGCGGCGCCTAGCTGCTCCGCCAGCGCCACCATGGCCTTGTCGGCACCGGCGCGGGCGACGTCGTCGCCGGCGACCAGGACCGGGCTTTTCGCCGCCAGCAGCAATCGTACCAGATCCTGGACCGCCGCCGGGTCGGGTCGGGTGTCGCGGCCGAGACCGCCCGGGCCGGTGGCCGGGTTCTCGGTCTCCTGCTCCATGACGTCGACCGGCAGGGAGACGAAGACCGGGCCCTTGGGCGGATCGTTGGCGACCTTGAAGGCCCGGCGGATCAGCAGTCCCATTTCATCGGCGCTGGATGCCTCGGCGCTCCATTTCACCACCGGTGCCGCCATCGCCACCAGATCGTGAGCCAGGATCGGCTGGCGCAGGCGCATCCGGGTGTCTTGCTGCCCGGCGGTAACCAGCATCGGCGAATTCGCCTTCAGGCCGCCGTAAATCATGCCGATGGCGTTGCCGAGACCGGCGGCGACGTGCAGGTTGACGACGCCGGTCTTGCCGCTGGCCTGGGCGTAATAGTTGGCGGCGCCCGCGGCGACGCCTTCGTGTAGGGCGGTGACGTAGCGGATCGCCGGATAGTCGGCGAGGCCGTCCAGCACCGAGTTCTCGGTCGTCCCCGGGTTGCCGAAGATCGCCTCGACCCCGTGCGCCTGTAGGCTGTCCATGAAGACCTGGCGTCCGCGCATCTGTTCCTCGCTACGTTGAATTGGCCCGAAAGACCCCGGATCCGACCGCCTGGACGGGCTTTAGAAAAGTCCCTGGACCAGGCCCTCGTCGTCGACGTGGATGGCCTCGGCGGCGGGCACCCGGGGCAGCCCCGGCATGGTCATGATCTCGCCGCAGACGACGACCAGGAACTCGGCCCCGGCGGAGAGACGGATCTCGCGGACGGGTATAGTGAAGCCGCTGGGCGCGCCCTTCAGATTGGTGTCGGTCGAGAAGCTGTACTGGGTCTTGGCGACGCAGATCGGGAAGTGGCCGTAGCCGGTGTCCTGATAGTGTTGGAATTGATCCAAGACCCGCTTCTCGGCGCTGATGTCGTCGGCGCCGTAGATCTCTCGCGCCACCGTCCGGGTCTTCTCCCAGAGCTCCATGTCGTCGGGATAGAGCGGCTTGAAATCGGCGCTGCCGCCATCCGCCAGCTCGGCGACGCTGCGCGCCAGGCCCTCGGTCCCGGCACCACCCTCGGCCCAGTGGTTGCAGAGCTCGACCTTGACGCCGCGAGCATTACAGAAAGCCTCGATGGCGGCGATTTCGCCTTCGGTGTCGGCGGTGAAGCGGTTGATGGCGACCACCGCCGGCACGCCATAGCGGGCCAGGTTGTCGAGATGGCGACCCAGGTTCTCGAGTCCCGCCTCGACGGCGCCGACGTTTTCCGTTGTCAGTGCGTCGCGGGCGACGCCACCGTGCATCTTCAGCGCCCGAATGGTGGCGACGAGGACGACTGCGTCGGGTGATAGCCCGGCCTTACGGCATTTGATGTCGAAGAACTTCTCGGCGCCGAGATCGGCACCGAAGCCGGCCTCGGTGACGACGTAGTCGGCGAGCTTCAGTGCTGCCCGCGTCGCGATCACCGAGTTGCAGCCATGCGCGATGTTGGCGAAGGGGCCGCCGTGGATGAAGGCCGGATTGTTCTCCAGGGTTTGCACCAAGTTCGGCGCCATCGCGTCCTTCAACAGCGTCGCCATCGGCCCGTCGGCCTTCAATTCGGAGGCCAGCACCGGCTGGCGCTCGCGGGTCTGCCCGACGATGATGTTGCCGAGCCGGCGTCTGAGGTCGGTGGTATCGGAGGCGAGGCAGAAGATCGCCATCACCTCGGAAGCGACGGTGATGTCGAAGCCGTCCTCGCGCGGGAAGCCGTTGGCGACACCGCCCAGGTTGACGACGACGTTCCTGAGCGCCCGGTCGTTCATGTCGACGACCCGGCGCCAGCTGACCCGGCGCGCGTCCAGACCCAGGCTATTACCCCAGTAGATATGGTTGTCGGTCATCGCCGCCAGCAGGTTGTTGGCGGCGCCGATGGCGTGGAAGTCGCCGGTGAAGTGGAGGTTGATGTCCTCCATCGGCACCACTTGGGCATAGCCGCCGCCGGCGGCGCCGCCCTTGACCCCGAAGCAGGGACCGAGGCTCGGCTCGCGCAGGCAGATCATGGCGTCCTTGCCGATCCGGTTGAGACCGTCGCCGAGGCCGACCGAGGTCGTGGTCTTGCCTTCGCCGGCGGGGGTCGGCGTGATCGCGGTGACCAGGATCAGCTTGCCGTCTGGCCGGTCGCCGAGGCTCTCCAGGTAGCCGAGGTCGACCTTGGCCTTGTCGGGCCCGTAACGGTAGAGGTGCTGGCCCGGGATCGACAGCCGCTCGGCGATCGCCTCGATCGGGCGCAAGGTCGCCTCGCGGGCGATTTCGATGTCTGATTTCACGCTGCTTCCGTTCGCCATGTTTCTCGTTCCTGCTCGAGTTAGTGCCCCCGGCGCCCATCGTCCCCTCTCGGGCGCCGATTGTGAAGACGTGAAACGACTTATGCGCGATCGTCGGCCATCTGTCGAACGGGTATGGGGACTTCCCCTGGTCGCTCCCTCAGGCCGGTGTCAGGCCGCACCAGTCGGCGACGAAGAGCGCGATCGCCTGGGTGTTGCGCCGCAGACTTTCGAGGCTCACGCGCTCGTCGAAGCCGTGGATATTCTGGGCCACGGGACCATAGACCAGGGCCGGAATCTTGCCATAGAGGCCGAAGAAGCGGGCATCCGTGGTGCCGGTCGAGGCAACCCTGTCGATGTTGTTCGCAAAGACGCGGCGGTGGCTCGCCGCCAAGGTGGCCTCGGCCGCTTCGCCCTCGGGCAGGACATAGCCTTCCGCCTGAAAGCCGTCGAAGACGATCTCGGGCGGGGCGTTGGCGAGAAAGGGGTTGGCGCTGGCCGCGTCCCGCAGGCAGCTTTCGATCTCGGCCCGCCGCAGCGCCAGATCGTCACCCGGATAGACCGCGATGCGGACATCGAAGACACACCAGGCCGGCACGCTGGATGCCCAGTCGCCGCCTTCGATCCGGCCGATGTTGAGGTTGATCGGGTGATGATGTCCGGCCCAGTGCGGGTGGCGATCCTTCTCGTCGTTCCAGCCGGACTCTAGCCTTTTCAACGTCTGGATCAACTCGAAGGCGGCTTCGATCGCGTTGGCGCCGCTGGTTGCCCGGGCGACATGCACCGGCAGTCCGCGAACCCGAACCTGGAACTAGATGACACCGAGCTGTGCCGCCATCAGGGCTTCGTCGGTCGGCTCCGGGATCAATGCCGCCTCGGCGCGGTAGCCCCGTGCCAGGCAGGCCAGCGCCCCGTTGCCGGTGCATTCCTCCTCGATCACCGATTGCAGATAGACGTCCGCCGCCGGCCGCCAGCCGGCCCGGCGGATCGCATCCAGGGCATAGACCATGGCCGCGAGGCCCGCCTTCATATCGCCGCCGCCCCGGCCATAGAGCCAATCGCCCTCGCGCCGGGGCGCGTAGGGCGGGCTCGACCACATCTCGGGCGGGCCCTCGGGCACGACGTCGATATGGCCGTTCAGGATCAGCGAGCGGCCTTTGCGGCTCTCGGCCCGGTGCGTCGCCACGACGTTGATCGCGTCGTCGTAGCCGGCCGCCACCGGCGAATAGCCCGGCAAATGCTGAATTTGCTCGAGCTCGACCCGCCAGCGGTCGACGGCGTAGCCCCGGCCTTCCAGTTCGGCCGTCATGAAATCCTGTGCCGTGCTCTCGCGGCCGCGCCTGGAGGGGAACTTGACCAGCTCTTCGGTGAAGGCGATCTCGTCGTCGAAGCCGGCGTCGACCGCCTTCATGATCGCGAGTGCGGGCGCATCGTCCAGCATCAGCGTTCTCCCCGGTTGCCGCCCGCGATCGTAGCCCACGCGGCCAGGGCGCTCTACACTGGCGGGGAGAAATCAGACAACACGAGGAGAAACGCCATGCCCGCCGCCTACATCGTTGGCAACATCGATATCCAGGATATGGAGGTCTACGAAAAATACCGGGCCCAGGTGCCCGAGACGGTGGCGAAATACGGCGGCGAGTACCTGATCCGGGGCGGACGTTTCGAATCCCTGGAAGGCGCCGAACCGCTGCCCAGGTTCGTGCTGCTGAAATTCCCGAGCTACGAGCAGGCGCAGGCCTGGTACAACTCGGAGGACTACCAACCGCTGGCGAAGCTGCGCCAATCGGGCTCCACCGGCAACCTCGTCGTGGTCGAGGGGGCGGACTAGCGTCTGACCGTCCAGTCGGCGGCGTCGAAATACTCCGGGCGGCCGTTGCTCCAGACGTCGCCCCACATTTGCTGGCCGCCGTCGATCGCCAGCACCTCGCCGTTGATGAACTTGCCCGAGGGGGCCGCCAGATAAACGCAGGCCTCGGCCACGTCCTGGACGTCGCCGGCGCGCAGCATCGGGTTCGAATAGGCGTACATCTCCGCCGCCTTCGGAGGGTAGACGTTGAAGCCCTCGGTCTCGACGCAGCCGGGTGCGACGCAGTTGACCCGGATCCGGGGCGGTGCCCATTCCACGGCCACCGTCTTCGAAAGGTAGGTAACGCCGGCGCGGGCGGCGCAGGTATGCGCGATGTCGGGCTGGCCGCGCTGGAAGATCGAGACGATGTTGATGATATTGCCGGGCTGGCCCTCGGCCACCCAATGCTTGGCGGCGGCCTGCATCATGTACCAGGTACCGTTCAGGTTGGTGTCGATGACCGCGTTCCAGCCCTTCACCGAATAGTCGATGGCCTTCTGCGGGAACTGGCCGCCGGCGTTGTTGATCAGCACGTCGAGGCCGCCGTGGCGGGCCCAGGTCGCCTCCATCAGGGCCGCCACCTGCTCCGGGTCGCGGATCGTCATCGGATGTACGTCGACCGTGGCGCCGAAACCCTGGAGCCATTTCTCGACGCCTCGAAGCTTGGCTTCGTCGCGACCGCAGATCACCAGGTTGGCGCCGAGGCGGGCGAACAGAAAGGCGATCGCCCGGCCCAAGCCCGAGCCGGCGCCCGAGACCAACACCGTCTTTTCGCGGAAGAGGTCCTCGCGAAAGACCGTCGGCCGTTCCGCCAACTCCGCCTCCGCCAGACCATAGACCTTGCCTTCATTCGTCTTGCTCTCGCCGCTCTCGCTCATCTCGGCCGTCGCCTCCCGTTTCGTGTTCAATCGACGGCCGCTATGGTAGGGGAGAGGTGGACGGTGGAACAACCGTGGCGGCAGTCCGGCGTCAGGGAATCGCCGGCATCGTGAAGGCTCGTCCCCGGCCCCGGGCCAGCGCCCGCCAGTAGGCCCGGTGCGTCTCGCCATAGCCCGAAGCCGTTACCTGGAGGTCGGCCGCCATCAGGCGGTTCAGACGGGGCAGCGCGTGGAAGGGCACGGCGGGGTAGGTGTGATGCTCCACATGGTAGGGCATGTTCCACATCAGAAAGCGGATCAGCGGGTTGGCATAGGTGGTGCGCGAGTTCGCCAGCATGTCGTCCGAAAGGGCGCAGCCGGTGTGTTCGGCCAAGAGGTAGAGCCGCAGCAAGGGCTGTCCCAGAACCGCCGGCAGCACCCAGAGGTAGAGCATTTCCGCCCGTCCAAAGGCGAGGCTGAAGCCAGCGAGGCCGAGATAGAGGCCGAGATGCCAGCGCGCCTCGACGACGATCCGGTGGCGCTCGGCCGTCGGTACGAAGGCCGCCGTCACCCGGCCGGCGGCGTTTCGGGCCAGCTCGCTCAACCGATCCCGCCAGTAGAACCAGGCGGTGAGGTAGAGCAGATAGCGGGCCCGGGTCACCGGCTTCGCCGTCGCCAATTCCGGGTCTCTTTTCGGGTCTTGCGTGTCGCGATGGTGTGCGAAGTGAAAGCGCCGGAAGTAGCCGGCCGGCAGCACGTGTATCAGGCCGATTCCGGCGGCGATGAGGTCGTTCGCCAGTCGAGCCTTGAAGGCGGTGCGATGCACGCATTCGTGCAGGCCGGCGAAGAGGGCGACCTGAACGATGCCTTGGACCAGCATGGCCGGCAGCACCCACCAGGTGCCAATGCTCGACCAGGTGACGGCACCGGCCGCGACCCACACCGCCAGATGGCCGGTGAGACGCAGGGAACCCGCCGCATCCGAGCGCCGGCCGAGCGCGCGCACCGCCGCCGCCGGCAACAGCCCCGTTCGCTTGTGGTCGACCTCCATGGCCAAACTGTACGGGATTTATCTCAGGCGAGCACGGGGTAACCGGTCTCGGCCGCTTCCCTCTCCATCTCCGCGATCCGCTCGTAGTCGGCCAGGCCCAGCACCTCGAAATCCTGGATCAACAGCGCCTCGCGCACTGTCGCCAGCTCGGGATCGGCGACCGCGCGGGCGAGGCCGGCGCGAAGCCTGGCCACCAGGTTGTCGGAGGCGTCGATCCGGGTGACATAAGGGAGCCCGGGCACCCGGGCGGTCCGCGCCAGAACCCGCGTGCCGGACAGTTCCGCCGGCGCATGGGTCGCGATCAAGGCATGGGTGACGCAGTCGATGGCGGCGACGTCGGCCTCGCCCCGGGCGATCATGGCGATGCTTTCGCCATGGCCGCCGCTGGCGACGACGGAGGCGAAGAAACGGCCGGCCTCGGCATGCGGCGCCACCAGGTGGCGGAAAGCGTTCATGCCCGAGTGGGAATCGGCGCCGTTGACCGCCGCGATCCCGCCTCGCAGGTCGGCGATGCCAGCAGCCGGCGATCCCTCCGCCACGACGATATGGCTGCCGTAGTCGGTACCCTCGGTGCCGTCGGCCCGATAGCAAGGCGTTGCCACCAGGGCGAGCCGGTCCTGGAAACCATACAGCAGCGGATAGCCGCAAGTTTGGCTCAACAGCAGGTCGGGTGCGGACCAGAGCGCCTGGCGCGAGGTTGTCCGATCCAGCCCCGCCGGCAGCCCAGCGATGCCCTCGGCATCGAAGGCGCGGGCCAGGCCACGCCACCAGTCGTCGACGATGCCGCGCACCGAAGGGTGGTCGTACATCGGCAGGCCGGTCCGGCTCATGCCGCCACCTCCCGCGAGAGCGCGCCGGCCTCGGCCTCCGGCAGCCGACCGTGAACGAGCGAGGCGGCGCGAAACAGGCCTCTGTCCATGCCGCGGATGCTTTCTATAACGACGGTCGGACGCATTTGTTCACGTTAGTTGAAAAAAATCATCGAATGCAGCGCTTTCCTTGCGATGCTCACGAAGTGTTGACCGCGACTTCGGCATGGCTCTAACTGGTGCGATCGACTGTATGTTTGGGCGACTATCCGGCGGGGCGGCAATGACCTGCATCAGCGAGGATCGGACGGTGCCGTTTTGGCGCCGACGGGAGTTGCCGACCTGGGGCGTCGCGACGGCGATCTATGCGGGCTTCGCCTGGACCACTTG
>PVBE010979069.1_pt1 | contig 24293 bp, 18 predicted proteins | sample 1631181 | NCBI WGS metagenome assembly PVBE01 (sample SAMN08397723, study PRJNA350692) | Marine metagenome, whole genome shotgun sequencing project. | isolation source: water | place: Pacific Ocean | collected 2012-04 | reverse complement strand
CCAGCAGCAGCGGTTCGACGAAGCCGCCCAGCATCTGGAACGAGCCCTCGAGATCAACCCCTTCTTTGCTGAGGCCGGGGCCTTTCTCGCTGAGACTCACATCCTCAGAGGCGAAACAGACAAAGCGAGACAGGTCCTCGAGGATCTCGAGCGTCTCCGACCAGACTATCCACCCCTTCAACTCGACCGGGCGACGCTGGCGATGATGGCAGGGGATTTTGAGGAGGCACGGTCAGCGTACTCGCGCTTCGTCTCCTTGAACCGCTATCAGTTCGCTCGGGCTATCGTCCGGAAACACCGGGTCTCTCTGCGGAAAGGCAGGACAGAGGAGGCCGCAAAAGCCCTGGAGATGAACGAGCAGATCGACACACCCGATGGTGGTCTGACCACTTCCGAGCTCTGGAGATACTTGGGGCTGGATCTGGAGGGTATCATTCTGCCGCGACCAGACAGTGGCACGGTATACTCCAATTTCGGGTTGGCCTGTGCCCTCGAAGGTCATCACTCTCAGGCGGAAGCGAACTGGCGCGCGATGCTTCAGTTGCATCGTGATCACGCACGAACCTGGGCCAATCTCGCAGTGCTTTATGCGATACAAGGGAATCCCGAGAAGGCAGAAGAGACGGTACGGATTGGCCTGCAGATCGTTCCAGGTTCTGCCGATCTGATGGCAGTGCAGGCGAAGCTGTCCTCGGACGCCGTGTCCCTCAGTGAATTGGACTACCAGCCGTCACCCATCGTACTGCCGATGACCCACGCCCGGTATTGACATCCCTACAGTCTGGTCAGCGCCCTCACCACCGTCGCCTGGATCCCCTCAGCGTCGAAACCGCACGCCCCCATCAGGTCCGCCTGGCTGCCATAGTTCTCGGAGAACCGATCCGGAATCCCGAGACGGCGAAGCTTCGGCATATGGTCCAGACCATCGCTCAGAGTCTCGAGAACGGCGCTGCCGAGGCCACCGACGACGGTGTGCTCCTCGACTGTGACCACAAGACGCGCGCTGGCGGCTGCCTCCACGAGCGCCTCGGTATCGATGGGCTTCACCGTGTGCAGGTGCAGGAGTCGGCAGGTGATACCCTCTTCGACCAGCCCTTGTGACGCCGACAGCGCCTGGGTCGTGGCCACTCCCGTCGATACCAGAAGCACATCAGCACCCTGTCCGGCCTCCCCCGTCATGTCCACGGCCCGCCCGATCTCGAACCCGCGCGAGCCGTCACTGATGATCGGATCGCCCCCCTTTGCCAGGCGGATGTACATCGGGTGCGGCCACTCGAGACTGGCTTCCATCAGTCGCGTCATCTCATCGGCGTCGCAGGCCGCGGTAACCGTCATGTTCGGCAGGGCCCGCATGATGGCGAGATCCTCGATGGACTGGTGCGTCGCTCCGAGGGGGGCGTAGACGTAGCCGCCGCCATTGCCGATAAGCCGCACCGGCAGGTCGTGCAGGCACAGGTCGATGGCGACCTGCTCGTAACACCGCCGTGTGATGAAGGTGGCGATGGTGTGCACGTAGGGTAGCAGCCCTTCCATGGCCATACCTGCCGCCATGCCGACGAGGTGGGCCTCGGTGATACCCTCCATGAAGTGGCGAGTGGGAAACTCGGCCTTCATTTCGTCGAGCAGTCCGGGACTCAGGTCGGAGCCGATGTAGACGACGCGCTCGTCCCGGCGTGCCAGTTCGTGGATCATGTTGGTGCAGCGTACACGCATCGGGTCGCTCAGCCTCCCAGAGCCGCGCGCAGTTTACTGAACTCGTCCGCCGACAGACGCGCCTTGTGGTGCCAGGTGGGATTGTGTTCGGCGTCGGGAATGCCCTTGCCCTTCACCGTGTGGCAGATGATGAGACGGGGACCGGCCACGCCATCAGGTACCCGCAGTCGGTCGCGCAGAGCGCCCACATCATGACCGTTGCACTCGCTGACCTGGAAACCGAAACTGGTCCACTTGTCAGCCAGGGGCTCCATGCTCTGGATATCGAAGACACTGCCGGCGGATTGGATCTTGTTGTAGTCGATGATTGCCGTGAGGTTGCCCAGCGCGTGCTTGTGAGCGCTGGCGGCCGCCTCCCACACCGACCCCTCGTTGATCTCGCCGTCCCCCATCAAGACGAAGACATGGCTGTCGCTGCCGCGTGCCCGCAGGGCGAGGGCCATGCCGACGCCGATGGGCAACCCGTGTCCCAAAGCCCCGGTGGAAGCTTCCACGCCAGGCGTGACAACCTCGGGATGGCCGCCGAGGATCGACTCGAAACGACAGAAGCGATCGAGAGTCTCCAGCGGGAAGTAGCCCTTGTCGGCCAGGATCGCGTAGAGCGCCAGGCAGCCGTGGCCCTTGCTGAGCAGGCAGCGATCGCGCTCCGGCCATCTGGGCTCGGCGGGACGCTGACGCAGGATGTCATCGTAGAGGACGCGCAGGATCTCGACCAATGACAGTGCCGGTCCGATGTGGCCGCGGCCCCCGCCCTCCACAGCGCGCAGAATGAGCCGGCGCAACAGCTGACCTCGGTCGTCGAGTAGGGCAGCGTCCACGGCGGCCAGATCGGTGGCATAGTCGAGATGCGGGCGATCCGTCATCCTCTCACCCCCCCGTCTGAGGAATAAAAAGCCAATACGTCGTCAGCCACGCGTTCCACGTCGTCGTTCGTCATGTACTCATTCACCGGCAGGGTCAGGATACGTGCCGCCTGTCTTTCGGTCTCCGGAAAATCTCCGGTGCGATAGCCGAGGTCACGGGCGGCGGGCTGCAGGTGGATGGGCACGGGATAGTGAATCGTCGTCTTGATGCCGCGCTCCTGCAGATGCTTCTTCAACTCGTCGCGGCCATCGACCTGAACGACGAAGGTGTGAAAGGTGTTGAACTCCTGGTCCCGACAAGGTGGCGCCAGAATCTGCGTGCCGGCAAAGCGCTGCTGGTAGCGCGCCGCGATCCGGCGACGACGTGTGATAATCTTGTCGAGGTGTCCGAGGCGCCAGTCGAGGACTGCCGCCTGCAGCGTGTCCATCCGTGACACGTAGCCCCATTCGTCGACGGTGGTGCGATCCGCCATGCCGTGGTTGCGCAAGCGACGGAGACGGTCCGCCCCATCGGCATCGTCCGTCGTCACATAGCCGGCATCGCCCAGGGCGCTCAGATTCTTCAGAGGATGGGCCGAGAAGCAGCCGAAAGTACCGAAGGAACCGCTCGGCCGACCGCCGTAGGTGGAACCGATCGACTGGGCCGCATCCTCGATCAACAGCAGATCGTTGGCGGCCGCCAGTTCGAGAAGCGCCTCCATTCGACAGACCCGTCCTGTCAGATGAACCGGCATGATCGCCCGGGTGCGCGGCGTGATCGCCCGGGCCACCGCATCAGGGTCGATGTTCTGGTCTGGCAGAACATCGGCGAAGACCGGACGGGCCCCCACGTGGACGATACAGGAGGCAGAAGCGATGAAGGAGTTGGGTGGCGTGATCACCTCGTCACCGGGGCCGATGCCGGTCACCTTCAGTGCCAGGATCAATGCGTCCGTGCCCGAATTCAGGGCCACAGCGTGGGCCGTGCCGCAGCGTTCGGCGACACGCCCTTCGAACCGCTCGATCGCGTCACCGCCGACGAAAGCACCCCGGAGCACGACATCGGCGAACAAGGTCGACAGTTCCTCGAGTTGCTCCTGGCCCTGAGCCCGAAGATTGACGTAGGGGATCGGTGTGTCGCTCACACCCTCGGTGTCGCTCACACGCCCTCGGTGTCGCTCACACGCGCTCGTAGAAGGCGCGCACTGTCTGCACCATGTAGTCGAGTTGATCTCGTGTCAGATGCTCGTGAGCAGGAAAGGAGATCATGGTCTGAGCATGACGATCGGTGACCGGGAAGTCGCCGGCGGTGTAACCGTACTGACGGAGCCCCTCCTGTTGGTATAGCGGCACAGGGTAATGAACCTTGACCTGGATACCATGTTCCAGACACCAGGAGAGCAGCTCATCCCTACGTTCGGCAAAGACGATGTACAGATGAAAGGCGAGCTTGCGGTTGCTATACCGCGTGGGCAGCGTCAGCCCCTCGATCTGCCCGAAGCCGGCATCCAGGACGCCGGCGTTGGCGATTCGCGTGTCGGTAATGCGATCGACCTGCTCGATGAGCCAGTTGCCCACCACGGCGTGAACCGAATCGAGACGGGAGTTGCAGCCCATGACGGTCACGTGATCACGATCGCCGAGACCATGGTTGCGCAGCCGTCGCAGTTGGTCGGTGAAGGCGTCGTCGTCGGAGACGATGACGCCCCCGTCCCCCCAGACATTGAGGTTCTTCAACGGATGCAGAGAGAAGGCCCCGGACATACCGAAGGTGCCGGCGTTGCGGCCTTCGATATTGCCGAGGATGCACTGGCACGAGTCCTCCACCACCGGTAGACCGTGTTTCTCTGCCACCTGCAAAACTCGAGGCATATCGGACATCTGTCCGGCCAGATGCACCGGCAGGATGGCCTTCGTGCTTGGTGTGATGGCGGCCTCGAGCTGATCCACGTCCATGCAAAAATCGTCGGTGCAATCGACGAAACGCGGGCGGGCGTGATTCTCGGCGATAGCGCCGACGGTAGCAATGAACGTGTTGGCCGTCGTCACCACCTCGTCACCGGGACCGACACCCAGCGCCTTCAGCGACAGCTTGATGGCGTCGGTTCCGGAGGCGACGCCGATGGCGTGACGCGCCCCGATCAGAGCGGCGAAGCGCTCTTCGAACTCGGCAACGGGTTGGCCCAGGGTGAGATCGCCGGTGGGCAGCAACTGGCGCAGGCGTGCCAGCACGACGTCGATGTTTTCGGCGCTGAACTGCCTGGGCAGGTACGACCACTGTACCTTGCTGCCATTTGGCTGCACCGGCAGATCGATGGTGTCTGTCATACCCATTACGATCGTATAACGGGATTTTCCGCTCATCCGTCAAGCCGTGGCAACCGGAGCATCTTGCCGGCTCCGCCCGCGTCCCGTTGACTCTCCTCATGGCTGAGCCATCCTCCGAACGCCTCGAGGGCGAAACCGAGCAGCTTCAGCGGGACGCCCGTCGAAACCTGTCCCGCTACTACCTGGCCGAGATCGATCGCCTCAACCAGGAGTTCCTCGAGAACCCTGACGCCCGGCCCAACAGCGGCCTGCGCGAGGGTGACGTCACGCATGCCGAGATCAATCACGTGATCCGGCAGGCGGAGAAGACCGTCATCTTCGGCCAGCAGACACGCCTGCGCGCCGGCATTCTAGTGAAAGAGGACGAGCGTCTGCCACGGTTCCACGCCGGCCACGACGTGGTCTCCTACTTCTACGGCGCCATCCGCCTGATCCCCGACTACCTGCTGGACGCCATCTTCGAACGCGGCATCAGCGTCACCATGATCAAGGACCACGATCTGCTCTTCTACCGTGACCTGCGATGCCATCAGTCCCTCCACACGGGTCGCACGCGCAAGACAATCTATCTGCCCGAAGGCGTACTGATGGGTGCCTTCGAACGTGGGTATCACCCGTGGGCGTTCAGCGAAATCCTGTTGCACGAGACCTGGAAGCTGCTCGATTACTATCTCGTCGTCGAACTTGCCCGGCGTTACCAGACCTGGATGCACGGCCACTTCGGGATCCCCGGGTTCTACTTCGTCAAGGATACGCTGCTCAGCCTCAACAAGCATCGCCGTATCGCCGGCGAAAAGGAACAGACCATACGCCGCAGCTTCCGGCGCAACTCGAAGCGGGGTCAGCGGCGCCAGACCAAGCAGTATGACGAGTACGACGCCACCAGCACCGACACCGAGTTCATGCAGTTCTACCGCCACTACTTCTGGGACTTCTACGAGTGGAATCGTCCAGGTGTTGAGAACCGTCCCTCTGAGAACACGTCGATGCAGGAGCAGGCCACGGTCCAGTCGTACGACGTACTGCTCCGTGACCCTTATCAGGTGGCCAACAGCACGTACTCCGAACGCCGCGAGAGCGCCTGGGGGGCCCAGAAGATCGATGCCGTGAAGGAAGCCTTCGGCTACCCGGACGACTATCTCGTCGATCGCGACATAGTACACAAGATCGCCCTCGAGAGGGCCACTGCCCTCGGACAGCCTCTCGAGCCACTCTCGGTGGAGGATCTCATCCACGATCTGACGGACGTAGCCCGCTTCAACGTCGACCGCCAGGCGCAGACCGATACCCTCGTCGCCCGGCTGCTGGCCACCGGTCTGCCGGGCCTCGTTGCTTTCTACGACGCCGTCGCCGAGGAGCATGCTGTCGGCAAGGCTTACCTCACCGAGGTGGCGGGTGACTTTGATGCGGTGGAGGTGTTCAGGGAGAAGATCCAGGAGCTCTCCTCCACGGGTCCGCCCGGTGTCCCCAACAGCGTCAGCAACGACGTGCGCGACTACCTGGCCGTGCGCCTGCTACGCCATATCGGTGACGAGTTCGACGGATTCATGCAGTTGCCGAAACGGGACCGGATCGAGGGCCGCTACTTCCTGCGCACCCTCACCCTCAAGGCTCTCGAGCTGTCGCGACCGGACCTGGACGAGGCCACGCGGGAGGAGATGGTCGCGCCCCCGGCAAAACACGACGGGCCCTCCCATCACGTGAGCAAGCTGGCCGAGGTGGCCGGTGGCGTGCTGCGGCGGCAACCCGAGGAGAGGGAACCAGACCTGCTGTTCAACATCGTACGCAAGATGGATCGCCACGAACGCTACCATGACCTGCTGTTGCAGCAGGCTCGCGAACTGCGGCAGGACGGCTCTGTGGATTGGGGAGGAGATCAGCGCGCCACGGTAGGCGATCTGCGTGGCGTGGTGCCGGACAACGCCCACACTCTCAGTTCTGATCCGGCCGGCGTCAGAGCCAGACTCAACCGCTTCGACTACTTGCGGCGGAGATCACCCGACAGCGAACAGCTGCTCGTACTCGTAGTAGGTGTGCTGATCCGTCTCGACCGTATGGACGAGTACGAGGACATGATTCAACGGGTCATCGACGTGGGAGACGCTGCGATCACCCCGTTGACGGAGGTCGTCCAGCAGGCCGACAACCGCGAGGTGCATCGAGAACGGATTCTCGAAGGTGCCGTCCGGGCTCTGCGGGAGGTACGGGCGATAGCTTCGTCCGCGCCCTGACTGACCTCAGTTCCCGGTCGTCTCCTCGCGGAGGATGTCCAGATAGCGCACACCGTAGCCTTCGTACTCCAGACCCTCTGTGTAGGCCCGGCCGCTGTCGCTGTCGTCGAGGTCTGTTGCCGCCGCCGTGGCCACCGGCTCGATCTGGGTGTCCTCGTGCCACTCGTTCCAGGACGTGATGAGCAGCATGTTGCCGGTGGCCTCCTCGGTCTGGACCGTCGCCTGCCGCAGCATCTCGCGAAAGAGGGATCCGGGCTCGCCGTCCGCCGTCAGACGGCGTGACACCGCCGCATGCCCGTCGCGTACTCCCTTGTCGTTGAATCCGGGTGTGGCGGCGGGAATGAAGGCCACCCCCGCCGCTGTCGACAGCGCCTGCCAGCCGGCCTGCGCCGCGAAGTACGCATCCACGGCCTGCTGCCCGGCAAAGCCGCTGACGCCGACGCTGCCGTAGACGTCGTAGTTCGTCACGCCGTCCAGAAGCTCGAAGGCTGACGAACCCGACGGGGCCTGACCGAAGGCCTGGTCACCGATGATGTAGAGGTCGTGTCCGGCGGCCGTGGCGGCACTCCGCATGAGGTCCACGACCTCGTCCAGCGTGCCCTGTCGCGAAAGTACGCGCGTCAGGTAGACGAACAGTACGGGGCGACCATCGAGGCGCAGGTAGTTTGGATGTTCGAAATAGTTCTCCGCCACGTAGGTCAGGTCGGCAGACACGTTGCTGACGTCGGTAAACCCCGGGACGCGTCCGGGTGTTTCGTAGAACAGTGCGATCTTCGTGTCCCGCAGATCTTCGTGCGGCAGAATGTGCTGCCGCAGAGCCGTATCCTCGCGGCGACCCGGTCCCCACCAGCTGGCTACCCACAGAGAGGCGTTCGCCTCCCGACTCCATTGCAGGTGCTGGGCGATCACGGCCGACTCGCGGTCATCATACTCGCCGAGGGTTGGCGGTTGCGGCGGAACGAGATGCTCGCGCAGATACCTGCCGCCGTGGAAATCGCCCGCGTACCACGGATAGTAGTAGACCCCTACGGTGTAGGCCGAGTTCATGGTCAACGCCTCTGGCTTCATCGTGCCCTGTCCTGTGCAGGCGCCGACCAGGGCGAGAATGAGACTGCCGGCGTAAACCGACCGCAGGTGGCGAGGCCGATAGGGCCTGGGTACGTCATGCAAGGTTTGTTCTCCTCGATAGTATTGTGGGTGCCGACGACAGCGCCGTCATCCGGCAAGAGACGTCATGCCCACTTGGCGGGCATCTTAACCTCGGAGACCCCATCGAGAATCACACGCTCCTCGGGTGGCAGGCACCAGTCCAGCGCCGCAAAGGCCTCATCCACCTGCTCGGGGCTGTCGGCACCCAGTATCGGAGCCGTTACCTGCGGATGATCGAGAATCCAGGCGATGGCGACCTGGGTCGGCGTGCGGTCGTGGCGTGCGCCCGCATCGATCAGTGCCTGCACGATCCGATCTACACGCTCCGTCATGGCCGCGTCGAAGTCGTACTTGTGAGCGCTGAACCCGTGACCCTCCTCCTTGCTCCAGGGGTGGTTGCCGGCGGGCGGGGCCTGTCCACGGCGGAACCGACCGGTGAGCAGGCCGATCGCCAGGGGGCTGTAGGCCGTGATGCCGAGACCGTGTTCCTCGCACAACGGCATCAGGTCCGGCTCGAGCTCCCAGCGGTTGAGCAGGTTGTACTGGTCCTGAATGCAGACAAAGCGCGCCAGGTTCCGGCGGTCGCTCGTCCACAGGGCTTCGAGAACCTTCCAAGCGCGGAAGTTACTGCAGCCGATATAGCGGACCTTGCCGGTCCGGACCAGATCGTCGAGGGCTCGCAGAGTCTCTTCCAGTGGCGTCCCCGCGTCAAAGCTGTGCAACAGGTAGAGGTCGATGTACTCCGTGTTGAGGCGGGTCAGACTGTCTTCGATGCCGCGCATCAGATTGAGACGGGTGAGGTTGTTGCTGTTGGCGTCCCCATACCGTGTGCCGTAGATCTTGGTGCAGAGCACGACCTGCTGGCGCTTGGCGGCGATGGCTTTTCCGAGCACGGTCTCGGCCCGACCCTCGCCATAGAAGGCGCTGTCGACGAAGTTGCACCCCAGGTCGATGGCCCGGTCGATGGTCCTGATACACTGCTGCTCGTCGTCCTGACCGCGGAAAGCGGTACCCAGGCAGATTTCGGAAACCTTGACGCCCGTGTTTCCGAGCTTCCGGTATTGCATGGTCGGTCTCTTTCGTAGCGCTTGGATGAAGATGCCATCGAAGATAGACTACACCGTATGAATCAGGGAATGAGAACCCTATGACCGGTGACTACAAGGCTGTCTACGACTCCTGGTTGGCAGATCCTCAGGCCTTCTGGGCTCGCGCTGCTGACGACGTCCAGTGGTACGAGCCATGGACGAGCGTACTCAACGACTCTCGCCCCCCCTTCTACCGCTGGTTCGAAGGGGCGCAGCTGAATACCTGTTACAATGCCCTCGACTATCACGTCGAAAACGGCCGGGCCGAGCAACCGGCGCTGATCTATGACAGCCCCGTGACCGACACCGTCAGACAGTACAGCTATCGCCAGTTCCGGGACGAGGTGGCACACCTGGCCGGGGCGCTGGTGCAGACGGGGGTGGCAAAGGGCGACCGGGTCATCATCTACATGCCCATGGTACCCGAAACCGTGATGGCCATGCTGGCCTGTGCCCGTATCGGAGCCGTCCATTCAGTGGTGTTTGGCGGGTTTGCCGCCGACGAGCTGGCCACGCGGATCGACGATGCCCGGCCAAAGCTGATCCTGTCCGCCTCCTGCGGCATCGAGGCGCAGCGCCTCATCGAATACAAACCGCTGCTGGACAAGGCCATCGATTCGGCCCGATGCAAACCGGAGACGTGCCTCATCCTGCAACGGCCCCAGGTGACGGCAGACCTGGTCGACGGACGAGATTGCGACTGGCAGGAGGCAGTGAGCCAGGCACAGCCGGTGTCCTGTGTGCCTGTGGCCGCCACCGATCCGCTCTACATCCTCTATACCTCCGGCACCACAGGGATACCCAAGGGCGTGGTGCGCGACAACGGGGGCCATCTGGTGGCCCTCAAGTGGAGCATGAAACACATCTACGGCGTCGATCCTGGCGACGTGTACTGGGCGGCATCCGATGTGGGCTGGATCGTTGGCCACTCCTACATCGTCTATGCCCCGCTGTTCCACGGCTGCACGACAGTCCTGTACGAGGGCAAACCCGTGGGTACACCTGATCCGGGGGCCTTCTGGCGCGTCATCTCCCAGCACAAAGTGAACGTCCTTTTTACCGCCCCCACGGCGTTCCGGGCGATCAAGCGGGATGACCCCGAGGGCGACCACATCAAACACTACGATCTCAACTCCCTCCGGGCTCTCTTCCTTGCTGGCGAACGCTGTGACCCCGACACCTTGGGCTGGGCCCAGCAGAAGCTGGGTGTGCCAGTGATCGACCACTGGTGGCAGACGGAGTCCGGCTGGCCCATCGCTGCCAATCCCATCGGCATCGAGCAGTTGCCCATCAAGCCCGGTTCGGCTGCGGTGGCTGTGCCCGGACATGATGTGCGCGTGTTGAAGGATGACGGGGCGGAAGCCGCCGAAAACGAAGTGGGTACGGTCGTTGTTAAACTGCCCCTGCCCCCGGGCTGGCTGCCGACGCTGTGGAACAAGGACGATCATTTCGTGCAGTCCTACCTGAGCGCCTTCGCTGGCTACTACCTGACGGCCGATGCCGGCTTCAAGGATGAAGACGGCTACCTGTCGATCATGGGGCGGACGGACGACATCATCAACGTCGCCGGCCATCGCCTGTCCACCGGCGGCATGGAGGAGGTGCTGGCAGCCCACACCGACGTCGCCGAGTGTGCCGTCATCGGCGTCCGGGACGAGCTGAAGGGAGAGGTCCCGGTGGGCCTGGTGGTGCTCAAGGCGGGCGTGACACGAGATCGAGTCGAGATCATCGGCGAGCTGGTACGTATGATGCGCGAGGGCATTGGCCCGGTGGCTGCTTTCAGGAAGGTGGCTGTTGTGACACAGCTGCCCAAGACCCGCTCGGGAAAAATCCTGCGCGGTACCATCAAGAGCATCGCTGACCAGACACCGTATCGAATGCCGGCAACGATCGATGACCCCAATGTGCTGCAACAGATGGCGGAGGCCATGGCATCACTCGGCTACGGCCCCAGTGAGACATTCCGAGCACTGGTGGTCACCGAAAAAGAGCCGAAGACCTTCGCACGGAGTATCGAGACACGACCGACTGCCGACCTGCCCGCCGGCGACGTTCTCATCCGGGTAAACTACTCCTCGCTCAACTACAAAGATGCCCTTTCGGCCAGTGGCAGCCCGGGCGTGACACGCAGTTATCCGCATACGCCGGGTATCGATGCGGCCGGCGTGGTGGTGCGCAGCACCTGCAACGCCTTCGGGGTGGGTGATGAGGTCGTGACCATCGGCAATGACCTGGGTATGAACACGTCCGGCGGCTTTGGGGAGTACGTGCGGGTACCGGCCAGCTGGGTTGTGCCGCTGCCTGAGGCACTCACGGCACGCGAGGCGATGGTCTGCGGCACGGCGGGCTTCACCGCTGCCATGTGTGTCGACAGGATCGTCGCCCACGGCCTCAGACCTGACGATGGTGACATCCTGGTTACGGGCGCCACCGGTGGCGTCGGCAGCTTCGCCGTGGCCTTCCTGGTGCAGCTCGGCTACACCGTCGTGGCCGCCACGGGTAAGACCGAGCCGGCAGGAGACTACCTGCGCGGGCTGGGTGCGACCAGACTGGTGTCGAGAGAAGAAGCGACGGACGACAGCGGACGGCCACTGCTGAAGAGTCTCTGGGCCGGCGTGGTCGACTGTGTGGGTGATGTTATGCTGGCCAGCGCTCTCAAGGCCACCCGTCGGGATGCCATCGTCGTCATCTGCGGTCTGGCGGCGTCGGCCACTCTGAACACGACCGTCCTGCCCTTCATTCTGCGCGGTGTGACGATGGCCGGTGTCGACTCGGCCGAGATCCCTCCCGCCGAGCGGCAACGTATCTGGACGCTGATAGCGGACGAGTGGAAGCTGGATCCGTCGCCCATGCTCGCCCGCGAGGTCACGCTGGAGGAACTGGAACCGGAGATCGACCGCATACTGCAGGGAGGACAGACCGGCCGGGTGGTGGTGAATCTGACGTAGCGATCAAACCTGGATCGTGAGGACAACGAAATGGCCCCCGGACCCATGCGATCCGGGGGCCACTGTCATCTACTGTATCGCTGGAGTCTGGCGTCTACGCGTTGGCCGCGGCCGCGAGCACCGCGCGGCCGGCGTACACCCGGGCCAGCTGTCGGCGATAGTCCTGTCCGGCAAAGGAGTCTTCGAGCAACTCCTTGCCTTCGGCAGCATCCGCCACTGCGGCACGCACCGAGTCCTCGTCCAGTGACGCACCGGACAGCGCCTCTTCCACCCCGGTATCGCGGAAGGCGGCGCCGGCGATCCCGTTGAAGGCGACACGGGCGCTGACGCATTTGCCCCCGCTCACGGCGATCGCCGCGGCGCACCCGCAGACGGCGAAGCGCGACGCCGGATGGGGAAACTTGAGGTACGCCGTGCCCGTGCCGGCAGCGACGGCGGGTACGCGCAGTGCGATGATGATCTCGCCCGCTTCCAGCGCCGTGTCGTAGAGATCGCGGAAGAAGTCGCTCGCCGCGATCGACCGCGTACCATTGGCGCCCTGCACGTCGATACTGCCGTCGGAAGCCAGCACCGCCGCCGGGTAGTCGGCGGCCGGATCGGCGTGGGCGATACTGCCCCCCACGGTGCCGGCATTACGTACCTGCACATCACCGATGACGGTGGCCGCCTGGGCCAGCAACGGGGCCTGGCGGGCGACGAGGTCCGACGACTCGACATCGTGATGGGTGGAGCCGGCGCCGATGACGACATCGCCGCCATCCTCACCGATCTGGCGCAGCTCGTCGATGCGGCCGATATCGACCAGGTGGCCGGGTGTCGACAGGCGCAGCTTCATGGCTGGCAACAGGCTGTGTCCGCCGGCGAGCAGACTGGCGTCGTCGCCGAGGTCCTGCAGCTGCTTGAGTGCCTCACTGACGGAGCCGGGCCGATGATAATCGAAATTCGAAGGAATCATCTCTTCTCCCTCCTCCTAGTTTCCGTTGGCGGATTGGATGGCCTGCCACACGCGCTGCGGCGTGAGGGGCATCTCGAGGTGGCGCACACCCAGGGGCCACAGGGCGTCGATGGCGGCATTGACGATCGCCGGCGTGGAACCGATGGTGCCGGTCTCGCCGGCGCCCTTGGCGCCCAGCGGATTGTGCGGACAGGGTGTGACGGTGCGATCCGTTTCGAACCGGGGCAGGTCGTCGGCGCGGGGCATGGCGTAGTCCATGAACGAACCGTTAACCAGCTGCCCGTCGTCGTCGTAGATCGCCCCCTCCAGCAGGGCCTGACCGATGCCGTGGGTGACCCCACCGTGAACCTGACCCTCGACGATCATCGGATTGACGACGTTGCCCACGTCATCACACGTGGCGTAGCGTACCAGCTTCACCACCCCCGTCTCGGTGTCGATCTCGACGACGGCGATGTGCGCCCCGAAGGGAAAGGTGAAGTTCACCGGATCGTAGAAGCTGGAAAACTCCAGCCCCGGCTCCAGTCCTTCGGGATAGTTGTGTGGCACGTAGGACGTGAGGGCCACGTCGCCGAAGCCCACCGACTTGTCGGTGCCCTGTACCGTCCACTTGCCATCGGCATACTCCAGGTCGTCCGCCGACGCCTCCAGCAGGTGGGCGGCGATCAGCGCGCCCTTCTCCTTGATCTTGTCGATCGACTTGGTGATCGCCGTGCCCCCGACAGCCAGGCTGCGAGAGCCGTAGGTGCCCATGCCGAAGGGCACCTGATCGGTATCGCCATGGACGATCTCGACATCATCCATGGGGATGCCGAGTTGATCGCCCACCAGTTGGGCAAAGGTCGTGTCGTGGCCCTGTCCGTGGGAATGGCTGCCCGTAAACACACTGACCTTTCCCGTGGGCTGGACACGGACCGTGGCGCTTTCGAACAGACCGGCACGGGCTCCGAGAGAGCCGACGACAGCAGAGGGAGCGATACCGCAGGCCTCGATGTACGTGGACAGCCCGATGCCGATGTAGCGACCTGCCTTGCGTGCCTCCTGCTGCTGCTTCCGCAGGGCCGGGTAGTCGACATTGGCCAGCGCCTTGTCGAGGGCGGCCTCGTAGTTGCCACTGTCGTAGACCAGGGCGACCTGGGTCTCGTACCCGGGTTCGGCATCACTGCCGTCGAAGGGCGGAATCAGGCTCTTGCGGCGCAGATCTGCCGGATCTTCGCCGAGCTCGAGAGCGGCCTGGTCGAGGAGCCGCTCCAGCAGGAAGGTCGCCTCGGGCCGACCGGCCCCGCGCAGGGCGTCCACGGGAACGGTATTGGTGAAGACGGCGGTCAGATCCACATGGATTGCCGGCGTCGTGTACACGCCCTGCAACAGCGTGCCGTGCAGATAGGTGGGCACACAGGGCGCAAAGGTCGACAGGTAAGCGCCCAGATTGGCGTGAGTGTTCACGCGCAGGGCCGTGATCCTGCCCTCCTTGTCAAAACCCATCTCGGCTTTGGTGGTGTGATCACGACCGTGGGCATCGGTGATGAAACTCTCCGAGCGCTGGGCCGTCCACTTTACCGGTCGGCAGAGGCGCCGGGAGGCCCAGGTGACGATCACCTCTTCGGCATAGTGGAAGATCTTGGAGCCGAAGCCGCCGCCCACGTCGGGCGAAACAACTCGCACCTTGTGCTCCGGGATGCCCATCACAAAGGCGGACATGAGCAGGCGGATGACGTGGGGATTTTGCGACGTCGTGTAGAGCGTGTAGTGCTCGCGGGAGTCGTCGTAGTCACCGATGGCGGCGCGCGGCTCCATGGCGTTGGGAATCAACCGCTGGTTGCGGAACTCGATGGTCGTGACGTGATCGGCGGCCTCGATGCCGGCATCGGCGGCCTCCTTGTCGCCCAGCTCCCAGTCAAAGGGAATGTTATTCGGCACGTCGTCGAACAGCTGCGGTGCTCCGTCAGCGGTGGCTTTCGTCGCGTCGACGACGGCGGGCAGCTCCTCGTAGCCGACGACGAGGAGTTCGGCGGCGTCAGCGGCCTGCTCGCGAGTCTCGGCAATAACGACGGCCACGGCGTCGCCCACGTATCGAACCTTGCCGACGGCCAGCGACGGGTGTGGCGGCTCCTTCATCGTGTCGCCGTTCTTGAAATCCACCTGCCAGCCACAGGGCACACCATTGATCCCGTCCGCCTGCATGTCCTCGCCCGTGAAGACGGCGACGAATCCGGGGGCCCGGGAGACCTCGTCGGTGTTGATGCTCTCAATGTTGGCGTGGGCTACGTCGGACCGCACGATGACGGCCCAGGTCATGTTCGGCAGGACCATGTCGTCCACATAGCTGCCTTTGCCGGTGAGGAAGCGTTTGTCCTCGACGCGCTTGACGGATTTTCCGATCAGGTTTGTCATAATCTCGTCCTCCTCACCTGTTGTCTGCGGCGTGACGGATGGACTTGACGATATTGTCGTAGCCGGTGCAACGGCAGTAGTTGCCCTCCAGTCCGTGACGGATCTCGTCGTCGGTGGGATCCGCATTGCGCTCCAGGATCTGCCAGGCGGTCATGATCATGCCCGGGGTGCAGAAACCGCACTGCAGCCCGTGCATCTCCTTGAATCCGGCCTGGATGGGATCCAGTTCCCCGTCCGTGGCCAGGCCTTCGACGGTCGTGATCTCGGCGCCGTCGGCCTGCACTGCGAGCATCGTACAGGATTTCATCGCGTTGCCGTTGATGACCACCGTGCACGACCCGCAGCTGCTCGTGTCGCAGCCCACGTGGGTACCGGTAAGGCGCAGGACGTCGCGCAGGTAGTGGACGAGCAGGAGTCGAGGTTCCACCTCATCCTCGTGCTTCGTCCCGTTCACCGTAAGACTGATCGGAACCGCCATGATCGCAGACCTCCCTCAGTAGGATGACTACACTTCTTTTTCGAGCGCTTCAAAGAACTGTCTGGTAAACAGCCGGGCAACACCGGTCATGACGCGGCCGCCCATGCGGGCTAGAACGCCGTGAAGTCGAGCGTCGCCGGCGAAAGCGAGCACCGCGCCGCCGTCCTCACCGCGGATGTCAAAGGTCCCCTCGGCTTTGGCCGAGCCGATGCGACCATCCACGTCAATCTCCAGCCGGAACGACTGCGGCGGCTTCTGATCCTTTACCCCCAGGCTGCCGGAAAAGCCTCCGTTCACGGGGCCGATCTTTAGATGAAACCCGGCCCTGTACAGGTTCTCGCCGAGTGGCTCGAGCGACGTCAGTCCTGGGGTGGTTCGCGCCAAAACGTCGGGGTCATTGAGCAGTTCCCAGATCCTTTCCGGCGACGCCGGGAACGTGTGACTACCCTCGAGGTGCATGGTCCAACCCGCCTCTGTTCGTGGACCGTCGGCCCGTTCGGCTGAACTATATATATTGGCTGCCGACCACGTCAATCGAAGCAAAGGTGACATGAGAGACATCTGGGAAGACATCATCGCCTGGGAGGAGTCAGGTCGACAGTTCGCGCTGGCACGGGTGATCGAGACCTGGGGGTCCTCGCCACGGCGGGTCGGCGCGGCCATGATCGTGGGACCCGAAATGGTGGTGGCAGGGTCGGTGAGTGGTGGCTGTATCGAAGGCGCGGTCATCACCGAAGCGCAGGCCGTGCTCGCCGGTGGTACGCCAAGGAAGCTGCACTACGGTGTCAGCGACGAGACAGCGTGGTCCGTGGGACTGACCTGCGGTGGTGAGGTGTCAGTGTTCGTGGAGAGACACCCGGGCCAGGCCGGCGACGGCAGCGCCCAGGTCTGGGAGGCGCTGCGCGCCCGAATCGAGGCGAACCGCCCCGCCGTGCTTCTGACACGTCTCGCGCCTGGGCCCCGGCAGCACGTCCTGATCGACCCACAGGCTGACGAAGTCATGGCCGGGGACTGGGGGCCGGCCGCGGCAGAGGCGCAGACCGTTGCGGCCACCGCCTTCTCGACGGGCGAGAGCGAGGTCGCTACCGTGGCCGACGAGCCCGTATTCGTGCACGTGTTCCCCTGTCTGGACCGACTGCTCGTCGTCGGGGCGAGCCACATCGCCATCCCCCTGGTGCGGTTGGCGAAGATCCTCGGCCTGGAGACGGTGGTCATCGATCCGCGGGAGGTGTTCGCCCGCTCCGAGCGCTTCCCCGTGCCTCCGGACCGGCTGGTGAACACCTGGCCGGCGAAGTTCTTCGAGACCTGGCGCGTCGACGAGGGGACCCATGCCGTCCTGCTCACCCATGATCCGAAGATCGACGACGAAGCCCTCCATCATCTGCTGCGCTCGCCAGCGGCCTACATCGGCGCCCTGGGAAGCCGACGTTCGCAGGCATCGCGAGTCGAACGCCTGGGCGAGGCTGGCTTCACCGACGAAGAAATCGCCCGCATCCATGGCCCCGTGGGCCTCGACATCGGCGCCGAATCTCCAGAAGAGATCGCCCTGAGCATCCTCGCCGAGGTGGTGGCCGTCCGCCGCGGCGCTGGATGATCACAGCTGTACTGTTGGCAGCGGGCCGCTCCTCGCGCCTGGGGGCGGCAGAGGACAGCAAGATGCTGCTGCCCTGGGGCGATGCTGACGAGCCGATGGTGGTCGGCACGGTTCGCAGGCTGCTCGCCACGGCAATCGACAAGGTCGTCGTCGTGATCGGTCACCGGGCGGACGAGGTGAGGTGCGCCCTTGCACCGACGGGAGTGCAGGTCGTTCTCAATCCCGACTTCGCCCACGGGCTGTCCACGTCCATCGCCACCGGTGTACGCGCCGCCCCCGAAGGAACCAACGGGATCCTCTTCGCCCTCGCCGACATGCCCAGCGTCACCACCGACACCATCAACAGGATGTGCAGCACCTTCGCCGCCCATCCGAGCGCCATCGTGGCGCCGGTTTCTCGCGGACGTCGCGGCAACCCCGTGCTGTTCAGTCACGGATTCCGCCAGCAGCTTCTGGCCCTGGAAGGTGATCGCGGTGCCGGTGGCCTGCTCGCCCGGTACGCTGCGTCTGTCGTGGAAGTCGAGGTCGACGACGACGGCATCTTCACCGACGTGGACACGCTGCAGGACTACCACAAGCTGCGGCAGTCTTAGCGTCTTCTGGCGGTCTGCTTCTCTGCCAGGGCCTGCAGGTTTCTGGCGGAGCTCGGGACGTCCGGGTCGATCCGGGCCCCGGACTCGGATCGAGATTCCGACGGAAACTCGGACGCCGGCTCGGAATCTAAACTCGGCTCGGCCAGGCGTGCGTACGGCCGGCGCATCACCCCCCCGCGCTGCAGCCGGCCCAGGCTGGTGGCCAGATCTCGCAGGGCCGCCGCGTTGTGGGCCGGCGCCAGCAGATCGATGTGCGGCAGGGCGGCTCGCATGCCCTCGGTTTCGGGGCGAAACCCCGGGTTGCCCATCAGGGGGTTGAGCCACAACACGGCAAAGGCACGTCGGCGGATTCGGGCCATGGCACTCGACAGTGTTTCCGTATCACCCGTGTCCCAGCCGTCGCTGAGGATGATCACCGCCGTGCGGCCGTCTACGAGGGCCTCCGAGTGGTTCTCGGCAAAGTCGGCCAGACTGGCGCCGATCCGTGTACCTCCCGACCACTCGGGCATGTGGCGTGACAATCGGTCGAGGACGCGACTCCATTCGCCTTCACGCAGAGCGGCCGTGAGCCGTCGGATGCTGGTGCTGAATCCGAACACCTCGAGCCGCCGATAGGCCGAAGCAAAGGCGTAGAGAAACTGCAGCAGAAAGCGGCTGTACAGATCCATCGAGCGGCTGACGTCACACAACACGACGAGCTTCAGCTTCTGTTGCCGACGGGAGCGGAAGGCAAGATCCATCAGCTCGCCGCCTCGGCGCAGATTCCGGCGCAGTGTGCGGCGCAGATCGATGGGTCCGCGTCGCCCCGATCGTCGGCGCCGGCTGAGTCGACGCGCCAGGGCCCGGGCGAGCTCCTCGACGACGCGTTGCATGTCCTCCATCTCGGCGGGCTGCAGACCGGCAAAATCGCGGCGGGTCATCGCCTCCATGGGACTGTACCCGGCGGTCTCCTCTTCCTCCTCGGCGTCGGCGCCATCCCCGGTGTCCAGCCACTGACGGAGCGTCAGCTGAACCGGCAAAGCCTCCTGTCTGGCCGCGGGCCCCGTGTCGTCATCCGGCCTCGGGCGGTTCAGTTCACCAGCGCGGTCCCACACGCGCCAGTAGGCGTGGAAGCCATCGTCGAATATCTGTTGCTCCCTGACGCTCTTGGCCAGACAGACACGCAGGGCGGAGCGGAACTGGACTTCGTCGCCCACATCAACTTGGCTGAGGGCGGCCAGCGCTTCGGCCGCCTCGTCTGGGCCGATGCCGAGGCCACTGTTTCGCAGGTGACGGCAGAAGCCGACCACATTGGCGCTCAGGGTTCCATGCAGCGCCAGGTCTTCGGGGAGTGAACTCACCCGGTTGAGGTCAGAGCGGAGCGTACGCCCACCGACTCGAGGAATTCGGCCAGCGACTGCTTCACCTGGGTGACATCGTGGTAGTCCTTGAACACGAGGCCGAGGGTTTCCTCCACCGTGGCCGGGTCGAGGTGATGTCGATGGAGCGCCACCAGGGCCCGGGCCCAGTCGAGGGTTTCGGCCACGCCCGGGGGTTTCTCGAGCTGCTGCTGACGGGCGGCGGCCATGAACCGGCAGATCTGCTCGGCCAGGTCGGCATCGATGCCGTCGACGTGGGCGCGAACGATGGTCAGTTCCTTGTCGAAGTCCGGATAGTCGATCCAGAGGTAGAAGCAGCGACGACGCAGGGCGTCGGACAGCTCGCGCGTGCGATTGCCCGTGACGATGACGTACGGGATGTGGGTTGCCGTGATGGTACCCAGCTCGGGGATGCTGATCTGCCAGTCGGAGAGGACCTCAAGGAGAAAGCTCTCGAACTCCTCGTCGGCCCGGTCGAGCTCGTCGATGAGCAGCACGGGTGACCGATGATGGGTGATCGCCTGCAGCAGCGGGCGCTTGAGGAGGAAGGCCTCGGAGAAGATGTGGGCCTCCTTCTGCTCCAGGGTGCGCCCTTTCTCCTCCTCCTCCATGCGGATCTGCAGCAGCTGGCGCTGGTAATTCCACTCGTAGAGAGCGGTGCTCGTGTCGAGGCCCTCGTAGCACTGCAGGCGGATGAGGTCGGTGTCGAGGACACGGGCCAGAACCTTGGCGATCTCGGTTTTACCCACGCCGGCCGGCCCCTCCACCAGCAATGGCTTTCTCAGGGTTCGGGCCAGGTGCAGCGACATGGAGATGGCCGCATCAGCGATGTACCCCTGGTCGGCAAGCTCACGCTGAACGCGTTCGGTCTCCGGGCTCGGCATGGGGAGGCAAGGTAGCGTGTCCGTCGCCGACGGAGCAAGGGTGGCGATCTGGCGACGCGATAGGGCGAACGGTGAGCCGCACGCTGCGGCCGAGGCAGACAGCCGTCAGCCCGAGACGAGACTCGACACCGTCGCATCCACGACCTGAATCCGGCTCAGATCGTGCACGCCCATGTTGCTTTCCTCGGCGAGGCGCAGATAGTTGTCCGTCGTCACCAGATCGTCGCCGAAGGGCCCGGCCTCGTCCGCCGCCATCGGGTCGTACCCCATGACCTGCGTGGACACCGAATCCACCGCCACCGGATCCATGCCCGCGATCAGCGTATCGAAGCGGGCCGTGCGAAAGCCACGCACCCACGGCCCTTCCCCGTGTTCAGCCGTCTTGATGGCGTCGTTCACCGAGAAGTGGATCGGCCGGATCTTGTTGATGTCGAGGAAGTTGCGCACCAGCGTGGCGTTTCCCCTGGCGTGCAGATCGGCGCGGTGCCCCGCCCCACTGTTGTAGAAGCTGAGTGGAATCGACCCCACCTGGTTCTTCATGGCGTGGGTCACACCGGCGCTGGCATGGCGCTTGGCCTTGGGCAGCGAGACGAAGACGTCCAGATCGTGCAGGGCCCGGTTCATTGTATAGCTGTCGTAGCGGCCCAGCTGATCCGGAACTTCCATCTGGGCGAACTCAGAGTAGGGCGCCACCACGTTCAAGTCGACGAACTCGGCGTCCAGGGCCTCGGCCACCTCACCGAAGCCATAATTGTAGAACGAGCCCTCGTCATAGATCGCCTCCATCAGCACGATGCGACCCGCACCGGCATCCTTGAACATCTCGCCGACGACGCGCACGATCTCGGGGTGGGTCCAGAACAGCTCGGCCGCGGGCTCACCGAACCGACCCGGCACGCTCTCCGCATTGCCCGAGCCCCCCGTCAGATTCAGCTTGATGCCCACCTTGTCGCCAGCGCTGACCAGGTTGCCGAACCCTCCGAGGCTGTCCACCATATCACGCAGCGTCGTGCGCAAGGCGGCCGTGTCGTATCCCGTCAGGTTCGCCGTGGCGACTCTGGCGTCCATCCCGGGCGGCAACGGATCCGGCGTCGGCAGAACGCCGCCGTCAGCGACTTCACCCGTCAGGGGGTTGGAGTCACTGCCGCATCCCACGGCCAGGGCGGCGGCGGCCGCACTCATGCGGGCGACGAACTCGCGACGTGACAGATGTCGGTTGCGCATCATGGGTAGAACCTCTTTGCGGGTATTGTTGGTCGTTTAGGGACTAATCCCTGGGTGTACTTTGGAGTGTCGTACAGTCCAGTGTGTTGCGCAAACACTGTTCCTTACTCGCATGTAGTAGGACATCATCGGAGGCAAGGAATGAGTCAGGCGACCCTGACGACCAAGGGACAGGTCACGATCCCGAAAGCGATTGGGACACTCTGGGGCTGAGGGCAGGAGACCGCATTGACTTCGTCCTCCAGGCGTCGGGCGAAGCCATCCTTCGCCCGGTGGCCAACTCGGCCTCGCAAGCCCGTGGACTGCTCTCCCATCGCGCGAAGATGCCCCAATGTCTGTCGAGGCCATGGACGACGCCGTCACATGAGGATGCCCACTGCGTGAGAGCTCTCGACGCCGTGCATCGGCTGGTGGCGTCTGGTGCGTGAGTGCCATCAGGACCTTGCAGATCTGCTGAACGCCCGTTGCGCCACTGCGGACGGCTGCGAAGCGGTGCTGACCTGTGATCGGGCTGCAGCACGGCACGCGATGTTCGAGCCAGTCTGATCCCCACCAAATAGGAGTGCCCCTCTTGATCACCCTGGATCTGTCAGGAAAGGAACTGCGTCCGAGAACGGGAACCCATCAGGTAGCTGAGAGAGGAACAACCAGTGGACGACCACAGGCCGCAAGCTGACCGACCTCCCCGGAGTGGCCGACACGGCGCTGAAGCCGCCCACCATGAGACGAGAGCCGAATCCGAAATCGCGCCTCGGGTTCAGCGCATGAGCACGATACGGCCGGTGGCGGCTCCGGCGAACGTCGCGAGCCGGTACAGATACACGCCTGTCGCCACGTGACGTCCCCGGGCATCAACACCGTCCCATCGCACCCGGTGCTGACCCGACTCGACGACGTCGTCCATGAGGGTAGCCACCCTCTGCCCCAAGGCGTTGTAGATGGTCAGGCGCACCGAGGTGCGCTGATTGACCGAGAAGTGTATCAGAGTGGCCGGGTTGCTCGGATTCGGGAAGCTGCCATGCTGCAGGTCCTGCCTCGGACTCATCCTTGCCGCTAGATCGCTCAGTATAGGGGCAAGGCTCTTGCTCGCCGGAGCGGATGTCCAGCCGTTCCGTCCGGTGACCTCGGCACCGATACCGACGATCACCCACTTGCCGATGAAGGCACCCGTGCTGTTCGAGTTCTGCCGCAGGTAGACGGTACCGTTCGGCGCATACACGTTGGCCTGCAATCTCGCCCCGAGGCCGATCTTTGCCGCCTTCGGCGTAGAGCCAACGTTGCCATTGATCCCATTGATGCCTTCCACGTACACGAGTATGTCGGTGGCACTGATCTGTGACTGCGGATCGGGACCAAAGACCGACTGCTTCGAGACCTGGAAACGCTCCTTGACTAGCAATTGGGTAGGGCCTTCGAAATACGTCGTCGTGAAGTCGCCAGCGTCGAACTCGCGGATGGAGTACTCACCGGCTTCCAGGGTCAGGGAGCCGTTCTTGCGGACCTTGACAAGGTCATAGGCTCCCGGAGTCAGGGATTCTGTCCCGCCCTGGGACACGTCGATTACTGCGGTCCCCGGTACTCCGCTGACGAACTCTGGCAGTTCCGCCTCCGTGAACAGCGGCCAGTTCGGTACCGCGAGTTGCGCCTCCTGTCCAATCACTACGCCCGAGCCGACCGAGACCAGATCATGATAGGCCAGAAGCCCGTCAATCATGGCATTCGACTTCACCTTCACCTGCGGCCCCGTAAGTCGCACGTCCTCGTCTGTCCGGGAGCCGATGCCGACGACGAATTCGACGCCATCTGACTGATACGGAGGCGGGGAGAAGTCGTTGACACCGACCGAGCCGTCGTGGATTTCCGAGTTCTTCTTCAGCAGTGCGCTGTGCAGGGCAAGAATCCCGTAGCTGCCGATGCTCTGCCGACCTGACATGTACAGCACCCATGCTGATCCTCGGTTTGTGCCGCCATCGTCGTCATTGTTGGCGCCCACGACGAGATCGACGGCCCGTCCCCGTTGAGGTCACCTACGGCTGCGCCTCCAATTCCGAAGTTGTCACCGTTGGCGAGCCCCCCACTGAAGCCCCCCGCCGTGTCGCTGATCTTCAGTTGCGCCAGCGCCTGACCGGTTTCGTGGAGAGACACGATCCACAGGGCCCCGCGGTCAGTGCCGCCGTCGTCGTCGCGCCAGGCGCCGACACCGATCTCGACGTGGCCGTCGCCGTCGAGGTCGCCGATGCCGAAGGGCCGGTAGCCGAAATTGTCTCCAGGGTCGATCGCCGTACCGAAGACGGGATCGCTGGCGCTGATCTTCTCCTCGCTCTCGATACGCAGGCTGCCGTTCTCGTACGTCAGGAATAGCACGTACACGGCCCCACGATCTGCGGCACCGTCGCAGCAGGTACCGACGACGAGTTCCTTCATATCGTCGCCGTTGACATCGATGGCCGTCACGTTGCCAAACGCGTCGCCATAGCTAAGATCGACGTGCAGCGAACCAGGTGCGGCACTGAT
>PVBE012637577.1_pt1 | contig 24294 bp, 19 predicted proteins | sample 1631181 | NCBI WGS metagenome assembly PVBE01 (sample SAMN08397723, study PRJNA350692) | Marine metagenome, whole genome shotgun sequencing project. | isolation source: water | place: Pacific Ocean | collected 2012-04 | reverse complement strand
CGGAAATCCGCTAAATGCAATCCGGTATCGGCATAGACAATGCCCACCAACGTGACGCGCGGAAAGTGCAGGCCTTTGGCGATCATTTGGGTGCCGACGAGAATGTCGATTTTGCCGCGCCGAAAATCGCCGAGGATGCGGCGGTAATCCTCCTTGCGCTTAAGCGCGTCCGAATCCATGCGAGTGACGTTGGCATCCGGAAACAGTTTACGCAGCACATCCTCCACCTTCTCGGTGCCTAGGCCGTGAAAGCGAATCTTTGCCGAACCGCAGCCTTCGCTCGGGCAACGCCGCGGAGCCGACTCGGCATGCCCGCACACATGACACCGCAGGAATTGCTCGCGCCGGTGGTACGTCAGCGACAGACTGCAATTCGGGCACTCCGCCACAAACCCGCAGTCCGGGCACTGCATAGAGGTCGCAAAGCCGCGCCGGTTCAGGAACAAAATCGTCTGTTCGCCCTGCTCCAGCCGGTTGCGAATCGCTTCCTTGAGGCGCTGCGAAAAGATGGGCGGCCCCTGATCGCCCTTGGATTTTTCCGTGCGCATATCCTGCACGCGCACCAGCGGCATCTGCTTGTGGTCGGCGCGGGACGGCATCTCCAGCAGCTGATAACGGCCGCGTTGAGCATTGTGATAGCTCTCCATGGACGGCGTGGCGGAGCCGAGCACCACAGTGGCCCCCTCGCGCTTGCCGCGCACCACCGCGACATCGCGCGCATGATATCTCGGCGCCTCCTCTTGTTTGTAGGAGGGCTCGTGTTCCTCATCCACGATGATCAACCCGAGCGGTTCCACCGGTGCAAAAATCGCCGAGCGCGCCCCGATCACAATTTTCGCACGCCCCTGCCTAATTTTGTGCCATTCATCATGGCGTTCCCCGGCGGAAAGATGACTGTGCAACACAGCCACCAGTGTCTTGAGCGGCCCTGTGCTAAAACGCGCCTTGAAACGCTCAACCGTCTGCGGCGTGAGCGCAATTTCCGGCACCAACACAATCGCCCCTTTCCCCTGCTCCAACGCATGCGCAATCGCCTGCAGATACACCTCTGTCTTCCCACTCCCCGTCACGCCGTGCAGCAGGAAAAAATCGCCAGGCTTGCCATTAATCACTTCCAACGCCGTCGCCTGTTCGGTGTTCAGGGTCAGCGGTTGGGTGGGGACGATTTCCTCGTTGGCGTAGGGATCGCGTTCGGAAATCTGCGGGGCGATTTCCACGAGGCCTTTGTCCTCAAGTTTGCGAACGGTCTGGGCAGTGGTGCCGGTGAGCTTGAGCAGCTCCTGCATCGCCAGAGACCGGTTCTCCTCAATCACCTGATAGACTTCCAGTTGTCGTTTGGTCAGCGCCTCCGTGCCTTCTCCGCCGGGCAACAACCGCACATGCAAGCGCTCGCGCCAACCTTCCTGTTCCTTGCGCACGGCATCGGGCAGCACACTTTTCAGTGCGGTCTCCGGCGCGCAGCAATAATATTCGGCAATCCATCGGGCCAATTCCAGCACCTGGGGTGTCACCAGCGATTGCGCCCCGATGATCTTGGCGATCGGCTTGAGGGTCTCATGGTCGGATTGCTCCGCCAATCCAGTCACACATCCGAGCACCTGCCGTCGACCGAAGGGCACCTTCACGCGTGTGCCCACCTCCACCCGGCCTTCCAGTTCCGGCGGGATGAGGTAGTCAAACTCCCTGCGCAGGGCAATCTCCAGTGTCACACGCGCGACCACGCCTCACCCTCGCGGCCCCGTGCGAGCCGTGAAAGGTTAATGAATTAACAGGCCTCGACGTCCCACAACGGTTCGCTTAAAACGGGCTGGTGAAGCTGAAGTACGCGCTCATTGCCGCTGTGTTTGCCGCCATCAATGTCGGCGGCTGGTGCTGGTGGCGGGCCTATCAGCTCGATCATAGTCAGGACGAGGTGATCATTGCCGCCGCATCCATTTACGATATGGATCCCGCGCTGATCAAGGCGGTGATTTGGCGTGAAAGCCGATTTAATCCCGATGCCCGCGGTGCCGCCGGCGAGCTGGGCCTGATGCAGATCCGCGACGCCGCGGCCGGTGAATGGGCTGCCGCGGAAGGCATCGTAGCGTTTCACCACAGCCATCTGGTCAGCGCAAAAAGCAATGTGCTTGCCGGCACGTGGTACCTCAAACGCGCCATGGGGCGCTATCAGGATACGGATGATCCGGTGGCCTACGGCTTGGCCGAGTACAATGCAGGCCGCTCGAATGTGTTGAAGTGGAAAAAGGCCGAAGCGGACACCAACGGCACTGCGTTCATCGAAGCGATTGGGTTTCCGTCCACCAAGGATTACGTGACGGCCATAAAAGCGCGTCGGGAAAAATATCGGTCGTTCGGAAAACGTACCCCTTAATCGGTGGTCAGCGCCATCATGCGCTCCTGAATCTGCCGACGCGCAGCTTCCCGGACCACGTCGTCGCCCTTGCGATCCACCCAGACCGGTTCTCCCATCCGGATGTCGCACCGGGCGAAAGGCAGCGGCACTTGAAACCCATCCCAACTGCCCAAAACTTTCTTGGAATGAATTTGCGCGGACATCGGAACAACCGGCAAGCCAGTGAGCTGCGCCATCATCACTACACCATCCTGAACTTCGTACTTGGGGCCGCGCGGGCCGTCGGGCGTGATGGCCACGTCGTATCCGCGCCGTATAAGGCTGATCAGTTCCTTGAGGGCCTGACCGCCACGGCGGCTGCTGGATCCCCGCACCGACTCCACGCCATGATGCGTCATCAATCGCGACAACAACGCGCCGTCTTTACTGGCGCTGATCAGTGCCACCAAGCGCCGGTGCGGATGGCGGGCGAGGAAATATTTCCGGTAGCTCGGCAGCGACAGAATCAAGCGGTTGTGCCACAACGCAAAGATAACCGGCGATTGGCCGATCGTGGACAAATGATCCTCCGGATCCTCCCAACGCAGGCGTAGGCTGGCCGATAATGTACGGAGGAAGGCGTATCCCGCCGCCGCCGCCAGTTCACCGTGCCAGCGAAGCGATTGCGGGACGACCACGCCGGGGTTTGACGAGGACGGACTCATTTGCCTTTCTGCAACGCCGCCCGCACGAGTTCATCCACCGGCTTGTCCGACCCCAGCATGGCAATCGCGGCCCGGATGGCGTCCTGCGCATCCTTGGGTTTGCTACCTAGCGCTTCCAACGCAGCAATTGCATCGGCGGCTTTTTGATCCTCGGAACCCACGACCGGCTGGGCACCCGGCTCAAGGGCCACTGCATCGCCCAGCTTATCTTTCAACTCCACCACGATGCGTTCGGCAGTCTTTTTGCCCACACCGTTAATGCCCGAGAGCGCTTTAACATCGCCATTAGCCACCGCCGCGCGGAAGGAGGCTGGCGTGGTGCCGCTCAAAACATTGAGGGCGATCTTCGGGCCGATGCCGCTCACGTGACGGATGAGTTGACGAAACAAATCGCGCTCCGTCTCGGTACTGAACCCATACAACACATGCGCATCATCGCGGATGGCCAAATGCGTGAGCAGCGTTACCTGGCCGCCGGGTGCCGGGAGTTGATCGAAAGATGAAAGCGGGATAAGCACCTCATAGCCCACACCGTTCACATCAAGGACCACCTGCGTGGGCAGGGCTTCGGTGAGTTGACCTCGGAGAAATGCAATCATGCGCGGGCGTTATATTTTTTGGGTAGGGTCGATGGCAAAACGTTTATTCAAATGCGCATAAGTCAGGGCCAGAGCCAGCGCGTCAGCGGCATCCGGCGCGGGCAGTTCCTCCAGCGCGAGCATCCGCTTTACTATTTTGGCCACGGCCAGTTTCTGGGCGTTGCCGTAGCCGACGATCGATTGCTTCACTTTACGCGGGGCAATTTCGAAAATCTCCAAGCCACTCTCGGCCACCGCCGCCATGGCCGCGCCGCGGGCTTCGCCCATGATCAGCGCGGTCTTCACGTTCTGCGCGAAAAACAACCCTTCAACCGCGCACACCGTCGGCGCATGCCGGCCGATCACCTCCCGCAAGGTGCGGCTAATAGCCACCAGACATTCGCTGCGACTCCATTTGGCGGGACATTTGATCGTGCCCTGATCCAGCGTGGCCGGCACTTCGCCGCCCAGCTTCACCACGCCATAACCGGTGCCGCGCAATGAGGGATCAACTCCCAAAAGAATTGTGTGAGCAGGCGTTTCGGCGTTCTTTTCCGGTGCGCTGGCCGGTTTACTGCCCTGCACACGCTTCTGCATCTCCTCGAATTGGCGGGCGGAAATTCCCACGGGCCCATCTTCAGCAGAGCGGGCGTTCGCTCAAGCTAATTCGCTCCCCCGCCGCCGCTCTTACCCAGCAAGGATTGCTTATGGCGGGCCACATATTCCTCCACGTACAGAAGATTATCCCCCGCACGCTTGGCCACCGTAAGCAACGTTTCCATACTTGAAACCTCCTCCAGCTGTTCAGCCACAAAATAGTTCAGCATATTTTGGGTGATGTGATCCCCCTCAGAGATGGCGAGATTCACTAGGCTGTTTATCTGTTGGGTGACACGCTGCTCCGATTCTAGCGACAACCCTATCGCGTCGCAGGCATCGCTAAACTCCGCACGCGGCGCAGGTATTGCTGGGATTTTCAGTGCGCCACCCGCATCGGTCACGTATTTCACAAACCGCATCGCGTGATCGCGTTCCTCCGCGGATTGTTCGTGAAACAAGTCCGCCAACTCAGTAAGACCTTCCGTCTCAAAATAAGCGGCAATCGCCACATACTGCAGCGAGGCAGAAAATTCATAACCAATCTGTTCGTTCAGTGCGTCGTTAACCTTTTGTCCGATAAGCATGAAAGCAGTATAGCACAGCCGCCGCCAACTGAAAATATCGCGCTGTGAAAAAACACATGACAATTGCTAACGAGACTCAATCCCGTTAGGCCGCATCCGTCTAAACACTATTCCTCACTCCCTGCCCGAGACGGCACAAGCCGTAGCCCCCGATTTTTCTCAGACCACAGTTCAAGCAATCCGTGAGCACAATCGGGATTGGGAACAAGGGACCAGTATTGCTCTGGACGAAAACCTCTCGCGGCCATGCCAGTAATTAGGGCTCCATCTTGGCCGAATTTTTTGGCAACACCCCACACTTCATCAACGCCAACAGCGGATAGGCTGTACCACTGTAGGTGATGTAGTGGGCCTTGTCGGTGTTCAGGGAGCGGGTCCACCAACGGCCACTCTCGCGTTGGTTTGTGAGGAGCCATTGGACACCTTTTTGCAGGCGAGGATCGTTGGCCGGAACACCGGCTTCGCGTAGCACCAAAACGGCCAAACCGGTCATGTGCCCATCGCTGGGCGGGTTTTTGAATTCCGGTTCAGCCCGTAGTTTGGCAGCACGATTACCCCGCCCCCATTTCTCAGGTGCGGAAAACGTGCGAAGCGACCAACCACCGTCCTTACGTTGATGTTGCCATAATAACTCAACCAACTCAGACCGCCTTTTGGCAGACAATAAATCTTTCATGCGCGTAGACGCCCAAAGCAACACCACGCTGCCGTAGTCATTGGGCGGTACGGTTTCGCGCAGGTATTTTTGTAAGGCAGCCAAGCTCGCTTTGGTTTCTTCATCCTTCAAGCCGGACCGCCATCCTGGGGCAGTGGCCACTGCCATGGCTGCCACAGTCGCCTCCTGAAAAGCACTGGATTCCAGAGGCGGCCAGCAGTCTAATGAACCCCAAGTTCCAGATTTTTGCTGGATACCAAACATTAATTTAAGCGCAGCTTTTGTTTCTGCTGAAAGTTTTTTGGTCACATGCAGATCCCATTCAGCCAAACCGGCAGCGATATAAATCACTTGAGCAGGCTTGGTACCCTTATTCAAATCAGCAACTTTCTGTTTACTTAATCCCGTAAGCTCACCAGTCAGCAACTCATAAATCTCTTGGGAAGGTTTACCAAGGATCGAAGTCAACTCCGGGCGAATCTGCATGTACGTACCGGTGGTATGGCAAGTGACACATCCCCGTTTACGTGTCCATGCGGCTGCACCCTGTTCGAGATATTGATCTGCTTTTTCCAGCGAGAACTGTTTGAGCACCGTTTCTTGCGCACTGGCCGCCGGCACAATAATTTCCCCTGATTGATACTGAGGTGAAGCCGCAAAGAGTACTGGAACCACAAAAAGGAATAGGATTTTTTTCATACAAAAATTTCGTGAGCTACATGGCCTAAAACGTCCGATGCACGAGGGTTAAGCCAAAGCATCCAGATTGCCAGAAGTATCGAATTGCCATTCGGCCAGCTTGGAAAGCACGGTAAGATTCTCATGCGCGGCAGCTTCTCCAGCGAATGCTTCGGAGAGTTCGAGCGTGGCCAAATCCAGCGTATTGCGAATACGCATTACCCGCGCCAGGGCCGGATCGCTCAGAGCCAAGGTATCTAACAACCCAGCGATGGCTGCACGATCATCTAGGAAATGCATTGGTAGCTTAGCGTTATGAAGCGTGAGCGCAGTGCGCACATTCACGAATGTGCTCTCGGCATCCATCGCTTCAGCCAACCGTAAATGAACCGCATCAGCCAAACCCACGCCAATGGCGTTGCCATGCGTTTCCGGCGTCAACCCTCGCACATAAATGCGGCGGATAAACGGCGTCACTTCAAGTACGTTTTGCAGCAGTGTGCTGTAATGATGCGCGTGACGACCGATGACGTTTGGATCCATGCCAACGCCGCTGATGTTTTTACCGATCTGATCGACCACCAGTAGATCAGCCTTGTCAAACGGCAACTTGGGCAATAACGCCGCAGCCTCGGCTAGGAGCTCGGCCTCGCGGGATTCAATGTCCTCCGGTCGCACGGCCTCAATGCGGGCGGTGTCGTGGTATTGATGCTCCACCAAGGCTAGCCCAAACAGGATCGGTGCCTCGCGCAACACCACCTTTCCAAGTAAGCGTAATGTATCCTCATAGCCGCGATGCACAGCCGTGCGATGAAAACTGGCTGCGCCATCGTGTTTGCCCATACCCACCACCATCATCTTGATCAAACCGCTACCCACCGTGCGGCTGAAATAATCGGTGTGGGGTTTTACGCGGTTCAACACCACAATGCCATCGGCCGCTAGCGCGGTCGTACTGGTGAAAGCCGGTACCCCATCGACCGTGCGCCCCACCTCGCGTGTGGTCATAGCCGCCTCAATGGGCACCTTCATCGTTTCCTCAGTGATGCCGTAATCGGCCAGAATCCGCTTTTGCCCCTCGGGCGTGGCGCCGCCATGGCTGCCCATGGCCGGCAAGATAAAGGGCTGTACGCCGGCCGCCTTTAACGCATCGAGTACGGTCCGGACAATTTCCCGTAAATTTGCAATCCCACGACTACCCACGGTGACCGCCACGCGCGCGTTAGGTTTGAGCAGGTCCTGCACCGAGGCAATTTGGGCCGCAACGGTCGCGGAGATATCCAGCGGTTCCGGCCGGGGAAACTCCTGCCGCACCTTAAACATGCGGGGAACAGTCTGAACATCCAACAGCGACATGGCCGTTCATCCAAGACTACACGCAAACGGGGGACCAGCTTTTTCTTGCACGGTGAGCGCGGGCAACAGAAGCTTTCGCCGAACCTGATTGATCATGAAGGAACACGATTCCAATTCCCCCTCCCGAGGCGCGCTGGATCGGCGCGGCTTTCTCGCTACCACCGCCACGGCCCTGACGGCCACTGCCACCGCGCTCACCGCCGCCAAGGGCACACCCCGCGATTGGACTGGCAAAACGCCCACGCGCTATCCCGAGCCGGATGTGCTCGTGCTCGATCCTGCGTTCGCCAAGTACAAACTGGGCAACACCCCCATCCGCCGGCTGTATACCAATCCAGACATGCTTTGGGCCGAGGGCCCGGCCTGGAACGGCGTAGGCCGTTATCTGCTGTGGAGCGATATCCCGAATAACGTCCAGCTGCGCTGGCTGGAAGAGGACGGACACGTGAGCACCTTCCGTCATCCCAGCGGCAACAGCAACGGCAACACCTTCGACTGGACCGGACGCCAAATTTCGTGCGAACACGGCAACCGCCGCGTAGTGCGCTACGAGTACAACGGTAAGATCACCGTGCTCGCCGACGGCTACGGCGGCAAACCCTTCAACGCCCCCAACGATGCCGTGGTGCATCCGGACGGCGCCATCTGGTTTACCGACCCTGGCTACGGCAGCCTGATGAATTATGAGGGTCACCGCGCCAAGACCGGTAGCGTGCAGCCACACCAGAAAGAAGCGGTCTACCGCATTGATGCCAAGACCGGCAAGCTGACCAAGGTGACCGAGGATATTTTCAAGCCCAACGGCCTGTGTTTCAGCCCGGATTACAAGAAGCTTTACGCCGCCGACACCGGCGCCTCGCACTATGCCGAGGCCAAAAAGGAAATCAAGGTTTGGGACGTGGTCAATGGCGTGAGCCTCCAAAATGGCAAGACCTTTACCAGCATGGATCTTGAGATGGAGGAAGTGGACGAGAACGGCCAAAAACAAAAGGTCACCAAGGCCGGCATGGCTGACGGAATCCGCTGCGACGAAGACGGCAACATCTGGTCCAGCGCCGGCTGGGTGGGCGACGGCTACGACGGCGTGCACGTCTTTGAGCCCAAGGACGGCAAACGCATCGGGCAGATTCTGCTACCAGAAATCTGCAGCAACGTCTGCTTCGGCGGCACCAAACGCAACCGACTCTTCATGACCGCTAGCCAATCGCTCTACGCAGTCTACGTCGAAACCAAGGGCGCACACATTTCGTAGCGCATACCGGAATTAAAAAAGAGGCGAGGGTCACCTCGCCTCTTTTTCTTGGTAAGACTTTTAGTTGAGCCCTCTACTTCGCCAAGTCGGCGTTGATTTTGCCGAGGAGATTCTTGATGTAGGCACCCATGCGACCGGGGGTCACGGCGGCGCTGTTGGGCAGGGCCTTGATTTGATCGGCGTATTTTGCAGCGCGCTCGTCCATGTAATCGAGCCCGTTCAGGGCCAGCATGGCGGTGAAGATATCGTTCTTCGAACCGTCACCGTATTGGATCAGCGTTTCCGCGGCCAACGCCACGTCCTTGCCCTTGCCATAGCGTCCAAGGGCCTCGGCGGCGGTGCAGGCGACGGCGGTGGATTTATCGCCTAACGCTTTGCGTAATGCGCCCTGCCCTTGGGCCACAGCCTTTTCTCCTCGCATGAGCAGCCCCATGGCCGCCCAGTAGCGTACGGCGCTGTCCTGATGGCTGAGTAATTTAATCAGCGCCGGGGTATCCTCGGGCTTGAGACTGGAGGCTTGTTCGGCGGCGGCCATGATGGGTTCCATAGCGTAGAGCTTGGGATTGTGGCCCATGTCGTACGGGGCACGATCGCCGGCGCGGCTGTGGATTTCGCCTTCGGGCAAAAAGCCGATGTCCCGAATGGCCACGGCCTTGGCCTGTTGCGCGGTGCGCAGGCGCTGAAGAATAGCGGCGTGTTTCTTGGAACCGGCGAGGTTATTTACCTCATCGGGATCGGCCTGCAGATCATACAGTTCCTCGGCCGGTTTGGTTTCCCAAAAACGTCCCTGGGCGGTGTTGAGTTTGCCGGCGTGATACAGGTCATGCCAGGTGCGTGTGGTGGGCGTGGCGAACATGTAGCTGATGTATTGGCCGTAAATTTTATGCGGCATGTAATTGCGGATGTAGATGTAGCGCTTGTCGCGCACCACACGCACCATGTCGTACCGTTCATCCATACGACCGCGAAAGCCGTAGTTGAAAGGCTGCTCGGGCGCGGCGTGTTTGCCCATGAAGGCATAGCCTTGCATGTGCTTGGGCGGTTTCTGGCCGGCGAGGCTCAGGAGCGTGGGGGCAAAATCAATGAATCCCACGAGCCGATCGCTCTGGCCGCCGGATTTGTAATCGGCCGGTGCTAGGTGCTTCCATTTCTCAGGCACATACAGGATGAGCGGCACGTTGAGGCCGCTGTTGTACGGCCACCGTTTGCTGCGCGGCATGCCGGAGCCGTGGTCGCCGTAGTAAAAGATGATCGTGTCTTCCGCCAAACCGGCCTCGGCCAGCTCCTTGAGATTAGCCCCGGCGCGTTCGTCCATCATGGTGATGCGATCGTAGTACTGCGCCCAATCCTTGCGCACTTCGGGCGTGTCCGGATGATACGCCGGCACGCGTACCTTTTTAGGATCATGAATAGTAAACTTCGGATCAATCTTGTTTCGGATCTGGCTTTCGTGGCTAATGGTATGATTGAAGATCGCAAAAAACGGCTGATCGCCGGCGCGGTTTTTCCAATGCGCCTTGCGGCTACTCTCATTCCACACCTCCCCTTCCTTGCCGAGATTGTAGTCTTCCTTGGAATTGTTGGTGCAGTAATACCCGGCCTGACGCAAGTAATCGGGGTACATCTTGAACCGAGATGGCAGACGGGTATTGCTGCGCATGTGCTCGGCGCCCGTGCTCGGCGGATACAGTCCGCTGATCAAGGTGGTACGAGCCGGCGCGCACACCGGCGCAGTGGACCAGCAATTCAGATAAAGCATCCCCTTTGACGCCAGCGCATCCAGGTTGGGTGACTTAGAATATTGATCGCCGTAGCAACCCAGTTGTGGTCCGTTATCTTCAGAGGTAATCCAGAGAATATTCGGCAGCTTCTGCTCCGCCACAGCGCCAAACGCCACGACCAAGCCCAACAGAAATACGCGTATCATTTTCATGAAAGGAATCCGCGCGCACTGTGCCGAAAGCGGGCTCCCTTGGCAATCCCGCTAATCCTGCGCCGGACGCGGCGGATTACCCCAGTGGGCGTCCGCATCGCGGCCACTGAGGATCACGCCCTTGGCGTTCCAGCCCTGGGCGGCGCGGACGTAGGCCGGGGCATAGCGCAGGGTGAGACCGCAGCGGCGACGGTTGGAGGCGTTGGCGTTGGAGCCATGTAATAGCAGATCGCTGTGGATGGACACTTCGCCGGCTCGCAGGCAGTCATCGACCGGCGTGCCGTATTGCTCGGCGTTTTCAACTGTTTGATTGAGCACGTTATGCTCCTCCGGCGTGCTATCGCGCCAGGTGAGATGGCCATGATGATGCGATCCGGCGAGGAACCGCATGCAGGCGTTTCCCGCATCGGCATCATCAATGGCCAGCCAAACGGTCACGGTGCGGCTGGGCGTGAGCGGCCAGTAACTGGCGTCCTGATGCCACGCCACCGCCTTACCGTCCCCGGGCATTTTGCAGAAGAAATGCGAGCCCCAACCGATGACATCATCGCCGATCAGATCTTTGACGGCAGCGACAATGCGCGAGTCGGACAAGATATCATGCACGCGGCCGTGCTCCAGATGTGCGGAACTAATGCTGTAACTGTTGCCACCAGCTGCCAGCGTGCGCGTCAGGAGATCATCGAAGTACACGCGCAGTTCGGTGATTTCCTCATTATCGAAAATCGGCACGGGCGCGACGTAGCCCTGCTCGTTGAAGTGCGTGATCTGCCCAGACGTTAGCGTGGCGGGCGCGGAGTTTTGCACAGGCCGAAAGCGCAGATCGCGATCCTCCGTGGAAATGTCGGGCAGGATGTCGAAATTCTGTCCGGCCATTATTCGTAAATGTGATGCCCCTTCACCTTTAACGGAATACGATACAGGCCCCAACGAATCAAAGGCTTGGGGACACGCGCGGTGATATACAGTACACCCTTCTCTTTACCGCCTCCAAAGACGCAATTGGTCGGCGTATCACCGGTGGGGATCATGGCCAGCTGCTTACCGGTGGGCGAAAACACGTAAATGCCAGAAAACTCGCCGCGACCGGCGGTGGCGTAAATGTTGCCGTTCTCATCCAGCGTCATACCGTCAATGCCGCGGCGATCGGGCCCAATGTCGAAGAGGATTTTCTTATTCGTCAGGGTACCGTCCTGTTGCACATCGAATTGCACCAGATGATGATTGCCCTTGGCATCGCTGTGGTTGTCCGCCACGTACACTTTTTTGCCATCGAGCGACACGAGAATGCCGTTGGGCCGCGAGATTTTCTTGGTAGCCAGCTTTACCTTTTTGCCGGTGATCAAAAATACGCCCTCGAAATCCAGGTCACGATCATCGCCACCCCCATAGCGCGGGTCTGTAAAGTAAATGCGGTTCTTCGCATCAATCGCCAGATCGTTGGGCGAATTGAAGCGCTTGCCCTGCCAGCGATCAACAATCGTCCGCGTCTTGCCCTTCAGCGTGGTGAGACTCACACGCCGGCCGCCACCATGGGCGCCCTCGCAGGCGATCAGGTTGCCCTTGCGATCCATCATTAGTCCATTGGCCTTGCCGCTCGGTTCGCGGAACACGGTGGTCTTGCCACTGGCCGGATCAAAACGCATTGTGCGCATTCCGATATCCGAAAAAAAGATCACGCCCTTCGGCCCCAAGGTCGGTCCCTCGGTAAAACTTCCTGCAGCCCACACTAACTCCGCCTTAGCCTCCTTTGCCACGATGGAATCCTGAGCCGTCGGTTTGAAGTCCGCCGCCGCCAGAGTCACCGCGCCCGCTATAAGTATCGAAAAAATCCGCATGCCCCATTGCCGCAAACCCTCGACGCCGCGTCAATGGCATTTGGCCCAAAAAAACCCGCCGACCCGAAGGCCGACGGGGTGTTTGGAGAACCAACCAAGAAAAATGGGAAGGTTTATTTGTAGCCGGCGTTCTTATCCTGCTGATTGCCCACGGCACCGCCCAAAAGGCCGCCAACCACGGCGCCAATGGCCGCGCCTTCGGCTCCACGCCGGTTCTTGTTATGGCCGATCACCGCCCCGGCCAATCCGCCTAGCACCACGCCCGTGGCGGCACCACGCTCGGTATGATTACTGGGCCCCGCACAACCAATCGCACCAACCATCAAAGCCGGCACAAGGAGCATCATCGCGATTTTGTGTTTCATTTCTTTTATTAATTCGAAGATTTAGACACAGGCACGTTGTTACGTACACGTACAAATTAATACGCATACGTAACTTGTCAAGGGGTTGCGGGTGCTTTTTTGAAAAAAGTTTTCGGGCCCTGTTTTTGTGGGTTATTTGCCTGCGGTGGTGGTGGGAGGCGCCTCTTGACCTGCGGGCTCAGTCGGTTCGGTGGGCGATATTGGTTCTGCTGGAGGCGTGGGTACCGGTGTGCTGGGCGACTGGGTTTGGCTAGCTTCCCAGGCTTCGACTCGTTGAGCAGATTGAGCGAGTTGATCGTCGGATAGCTTGGGTGCGAGTTGTTCCAGCGCGGCGGCGGCATCTTCATTGCCGCTCTTGGACGAAAGCGTCACCCACTTATGCGCCTCCACGAGATCCGCCTCCACGCCTTGCCCCAGAGCCAGCATCATGCCCAAGGCCACTTGTCCACCGGCATGGCCCTGCCCCGCGGCGGCGGTCAACCACTTGAAAGCTTCGGATGGATCGGCCGCACCGCCCTCCCCTTCGAGCAACATCACGGCCAAATTCAGCTGAGCTGAGGCATGCCCTCCAAGGGCGGCTTGGCGATACCATTTTGCGGCGCGTGAGGCATCCTTCGGCAAGTGGCGCCCTTCGTGATGGAGGGTAGCCAATTCAAACTGCAATTCGACGAACTGTCCGGCCCCACCTTGCTCAATGGCCAAGGCGATCTGCTCTAATGCCTCGGCTTTTTGTTCACCGGCAGGTAGACGGTTGATGAGCCGCAATGATTGCTGCATGACCGACTGGGCTTGATGCTGAATGGCTGTGGCCGTCTTAAGCGATTGAGCCAACACCGTTTCCATGTGATCGATATTGTCCATGGATTCCACCGCGGCCACCAACGCACCGAGGGCGGCGGTTTGTTCATCAACGGACTGGATGCCATCCACGGTTTCCATCGCCTTGGCCAAAGTCGTCTTGGCTTCTTCGCCTCGTCCGACCAATGATTGGGCGGCGGCCAGATGGGTCAATGCCGGCGCCAATTGGCCGGGTGTCTCCAAGTCCTTGGTGATCTCCTGCGCCTTGGCAAGCATGGCGGCGGATTGCTCGAGATCACCGGTCAACGCTAGGGTGCCGGCCAAATTGCACAATACGCGCACGCGTCCGCTGGGATCCTCCACGCCGCTGACCAGCCGCAAAACGGGATCGGCCTGATAATGGAGCTGGAGCACAGAAGCCTGAATGCGCTCCAACTGCGCCGCCACGATTTTCTGTGTGGCCCAAGGAGCGAGTTCGCGGGTGAGTTTTTCGTAGGCAGCCAGTTGGTCTTCGCTGGTTTCCAGCGCGGAAATCTTGGTGACCAGCGTCTCGATTTGCTTGGCGGCCTCAGGTTGGCTCATGTTCATTTGGGCGATGGCCATCGCTGTGTTGGCGGTGAGCAATTCGTTGGGTTCTTCCAACGCGGCTGTTTCCATGCCGGCCTGCTCCATTAGGGTTTGGGATAATTCAGCCTGACCCGCCGCGTGCAGGGCGGTGGCAATTTGAGCGAGAGCTTTGATGCGTTGTGTGGGAGCTTCGATGCCAGCGATGAGTTTTCCGGCTGGAGTCGGGCCGGGATTCAGTGCCTGCTCCATCTCCACCAAGGCGATCTGGAAATCAGCGAGGGCTTCATGCTCCGCCAGCTCGGAAAATTCCTCATTCACATCGGCCAGTGCCTCGCGGCGGGCGGCATCATCCGCCAACGCCTCGAACTGCTCCAATAACGCCTCAAGCAACGGAGCCGCGTCTTTGCTGGCTTTCAGATGACTGAGGGCAATGCCGGTGAGCACACGGATTTTCCCAGCCGGTTCGTCCACGGCATCAATCAATGCCATGACGGAAGCCTCGGTTGATTTGGGTTCGGAAGCGATTTCGGACACCTCCGACTTGGGCTTGGACGTCGACTTTTCTTCCGGCTTGGGTTTGCTTAGGACTTGCGATGGCTTAAGGGCCGCAGGAGCCGTTGCCTTCTTGGGTTGCTTGGGCTTGGTCAACGCAATCCCAGCGATGATTAGGACACCTAGCCCGAGTCCAATGATGAATGGTTTTTGATCTTTCATGTTATTCCTTTGCTCCGGCCGCTCAAGGACGCGGCGCGGGGGTTATTAGTTGTTTCAAATGATCCTTCTCCTCGATGACTTTCCGGAAGGCGGCGATGTCTTTTTCCATCTCCACCTGCAGGGCCTGATAATACATCTCCGAATAGAAAAACGCGCGAGCGACATCACCATCGACCAGTTCGATATCCTTGGGCGTGACACGCGGCATGAGCAGCAGGCGCCCGCGGGTAAAATTGCTCAGGCTCAAGACGAGTTTTTCGGTGTTCATCTCCACCGTCTTCTTCATCAAGATGGCGTACTTGAGACGTTCCACATCCTTTTTGCGACGCAACAGTACGGTGTATTGCTCTTGCTGCTCGGCCGTAGGTCGGTTCAGTTCCCAAAGCTTTTGGCTCCATTCCTTTTCATTCGAGCAATTCAACAACTGCACGGATGGAGTCGGTTCATTAAAAATGGAAGCCGGGTCATCCGAAAAACGCTGCATGGTATAGGTCAAGGCCACGGCCTGTTGCCCGCCTTGATCGGTTAAAACCGCCGGCGCCTTAGCGCGCAGGAAGGCGTCCAGAAACTGCACGCGATGGCCGGATTGAATGTTTTCATCGGCCTCGAAAAAGATGATCTTGGTTTCATCGAGATTCTTCTGGAGGTCGCGCCGCTTAAGCACCTCATAAATCTGGCGGTAACACAGGATACTCTCGCCCGGCACGGCCTTGCCGTAGAAATGCCGGTAGGGATATTCGGTGGCCAACGGGCGATTACCGGCCACGATCCGATCGGCCAGTTGTTTCATGCGTTGAAGCTGTTTGTTTTCGTAGAGGTAATTCAGGTCAAAGGTATCTTCAGCACGGATCCGGTAGGCATCGCGGAACAATTGATGACCGACGCTGTCGAAGTTATCCTCATCCATTGGCATATTTTTGCCGATCACATGTTCCTCCGGCAGGACAAACGGTGTGAGCACGATGATCACTTCACGTTTCACGATGTTGTTTTTGCTGCTTTGAAACAGCGGCCCCAAAATCGGCAGACTACCAAGCAACGGTACCTTCTCCACCTTGCTTTGCTTATCCTTGGCGATCAGGCCACCAATGATAAACGGCGTGTTGTTGGACACGCGGGCGTAGGTCTTCACTTCGCGTTTGGAAATAGTAGGCGCACTTGCCAGCACTGTTGCGCCACCGGCTCCGCCCAATACCTGCACATCCGCATCAGGCACCTTGGCGGTGACCTCAGCGTTGACCTGCATACTGACCTCCTCGCCATTGCTGCTCACGCGCGGGCGCAGCGTCAGCGAGATGCCGGCCTTTTTGGTTTCAAAACTGGTGCGTTGATAATTGTTGCCGGGGGCATACGAGGTGTTGGCCACCGGGATATCCTCCGAAACATTGATGTACGCCATACGGTTATCCAACGCCAACACACTCGGCCGCGAGAGAATCTCCGCCTCGCCTTCCGCCACAAGCGCCTTGATCTGAGTGTTGATGCTGTGGAACACGCTCTTGGTGGTCAGATTCAACGCCTCGACCGAAGCGGAGGTCGGATACTTGAGCGTGCCGATCGTCAGGGCACTGGTGTGATCGGTGATGGTACTCCCTCCCCCGTTTCCGCTGCGCGACCATTTCACGCCTATCTCTTTAAGGGCCGTGGAGGAAATCTCCAGCACCATGGCTTCGATGATGATCTGGCGCGCGGGCAGGTCCACGTGTTTCTCCAGTGTCGAGAGCACGCCGCTGAGTTGGGCGGGATCATTCTCGTTATGAAACACGACCAGTTCGTTGGCCGGATCGGTTTCTGTTTGGGGAAATTTATCTTCGGCCTTGGGAATGGTCTCGAGATTGATCGTCCCGGGCAATGCCAACACGACCGGTAACTGTGCCGGGTCCACGGCTGCTTCGGGCTTGCCAATCGTAACGCCGTGCAGGGCGAGCATTTGCACGGCACGCGCCGGATCAATGTAGCTGAGGGTAATGCGTCGCGAAGCCACGACCACATTGGTATTGGCCGTGCCGGTGCTCGGCAGATTGGAGAGTTCGCTCAGAGCATTCTTCAGCCATGGCTTCACACGGCTCCCAGTGGATGGCGCGACCGGCTGCGCCTTGACCAAGGCAACGACGGCGAGGATGGCGGCCAGAACAATGGCCTTGAGATGGCTGCGGTTGATCCTATTTTTCATCGGTTGATTTCTCCTGCGATTCTTTGGCACCCTCGAACATGCCGGGGAAGAAGGCCTGCACGACTTTCTTCACCGGCGATTTGCGCACGGTTTTCTCAGGTTGATCCTCAGCTTTCTTGCGCCGAGCTTCCTTCCAGCTGTCCTTGATGCGGTCAGTCTGCTGCTTGAGTCCCTTCTCCAACTGTTCGCGAAGATCCAGCCGCACATCAAGCAACGGCTCAATGACGTGGCGTTCGATCTCGTACACGAGTGAATCAGCCTCGGCGGTGACGGTAGTGGTACGACTGGTGGTCTTGAAGATGGTGCCTTCGCCAAAGTGTTGGCCGGCCCGCAGCGTTTCCACCTTCACCTCACCTTGCCCGCGCACTGTGATTGCGCTGGCAAGGAGGCCTTCCACACAGATGAACATCGAATCCCCGGCATCGCCCTGCGCATAAAGCGTCTCGCCCTCGGCCAGATCGCGTTTGCGCATTTCGCGGAACACGGCTGCGAATTCGGCGGCATTGAGCTTGCGAAACAGTTCGGTGCGAGTGAGGAGCTGGTACAAATCCTCGTCGAGAGAGGCATCGAGCGCGCGACGTTCACGGCGTTGCAGGAAGATCTCCTCCTTGGCATGCGCGGGGGTGATGCCGGAATGGATGAGGTGCTCGAGCACACTGCGGTTCACGACGTGGCGCGCTTCGTTCGGAGAAATTTTAGCGGGCAGAATAAAGAAGCGGACCTCGTACTCGGCGCCTTCGAGAGTGGAATCCTTGATGCGCACCTCGGCGACGGGATCGTCCAGAATACCTTCGCCATCGGTCACGGCCTTGAGGCCGGCGGTCATTACGCGCAACACCCGCTCGCTCGGCACCTCGAAGTCGATGGTGAAATCGAGATCGATCCGGAAGTGCGGCTTGGGCTCCATGTAGTTGGTGACGATGGTGTCGCCCATTTTGCTGTTGGGTACGACAACCATGTTGTTGCGCGTGGTGCGCAGGCGGATGGTGCGCCAGTTGATTTCGATGACCTCGGCGATGATGTGGGTCTCCACGCGGTTTTGATGAATCATCAACCAATCGCCGATCTTAAACGGTCTCTCAATATGAATGGCGAGGCCCATGAAAAGATCGAGGATCACTGTGCGCAGGGCGAGACCAATGATCACACCGAACACGCCGGAGGCAGCCAGCATGCTTGTGATGTCGCGTTGAAAAACGGTGGAGATGATCGCCAGCACGGCAACGCTGAAGAGCACCATCGCCGTGAGGTCACGCGGCAGGCGCGGCACAGGCCGGTCCGAGAGCCGGCCTATAAAGCCGTCCCAAAACAGCACGCCAATCATCCGGTTCATCAAAAACGCCGCGCTCAACCACACGCCAATTTGCACGCCGTACTCGACGAAATTGCGCGTGAGGAAGTTGGCGTTTTCCAAAAACCGGTCGACCAACTCCTGGCGATTGAACAACGCCAAAAGAAACACCGCAAACACCGTTGCGGGCAGCCAAATCCGTGTAAGTACGCTCATTCCCTGTCAAGCCAACGCAAAAGGGGGCGTTACGCTGACAGAGTGATGTGGGTTTTCCTCCTCAAAAACCGCCCATTTGTGCGCAAAAACCGGCGAAAAAGCAATCGTTTTCAGCGCGAAAAGCGGGTGATTCTGCCGTTTTTTACGACAAATGAACCGACGAACGGATTATGAGCCCTATTCACCGGGAAAATGAAACAATTTCGAGGTGCCCTAAACCAACTCTTCAATCGGCGAACCGCCGGTGATGATGTCGGCCACCGGCTTGGGCACGCTGTCGGCCACGCGCAGTTCGCCGATGTCGAACAGCGTGTGCATGATAGTGCTCATTAGGTGCTTGGGCGTGTACGGTCGCGTGGCTGGCTCGGCCGCCTGCCGATCGCTCTCGCCAATGATCCGGCCCATCTTCAGACCGCCACCGGAAACCAGGAGCGACGTAAGATTGCCGTAATGATCGCGTCCACCGTTCTTGTTGATGCGCGGTGTGCGCCCCATTTCGCCCGTGACCACGAGCAGAATTTTCTCGCTGAGCCCACGTTGATGCACGTCCTCGATGAACGCGCTCACCGCATGATCCACCTGGTTACCCATTGGGTACACGCCGGTCATGTATTTCGGGCTATTGTTATTTGCGTGATAATCCCAGCCGCAATCGCTCACCGTCACAAAACCGCAACCGGCTTCGCACATGCGACGGGCCATGAGCATCTGCAGGCCCAGCAGGTTGCTGGCGCGCTTCATGTCGTAATAACGCTGCAGCTTTTTCTGGTCGAACAACGGTCGCGTGTCGTAGCGCGCGATGGTCTTAGGATCTTCCTGCGTCCAGTCAAACGCATCAGCCACGCCGCGGGAGATGGTGTCGAACGCCTGTTGCTGATATTTATCCGCACTCTCCAGCAGGCCCGAGGCATCCACATCGCGGCGCAGTCCGTCGAGACTGCCAAGCAATCCCTTGCGATCAGCCAACCGCTCAGGTGTCACCTGCAGGCGCATGTCCGAATTAATCTCCCCGCCACCGGCCGGGTTAAAGGCCGCGTAACTTGCGCCGAGATCACCGGCCTGCGTCAGCGTGGGCAGGGCACCGGTTTCAAAATTACGCCCCAACTTCAGCTCCGAATCAATAGCCTCGGGCAACACCAGCGTGTTGCGCGGCATTCCGGTGTCCGGATGATTAGTGCCGGCCACCCGCGCGTAGAGCGCGCTCATCGAGGCCTGCAACGGATTGCCCGCCACGGTCACCGGATGGTAGGTGTGCCCACCATTCTTTGAGCCGTACGAGCGCACCACGGAAAACTTATCCGTCATCTTCGCCAGCTTGGGGAACGTGCCGCCAAAGGTGATGCCGGGGATGTTGGTTTTCACCTCGCCGGTGATGGAGCGGATCTCCTTCGGCGCGGTCATTTTTGGATCGAAAAACTCGATATGCGGCGGTCCGCCCTGCAGAAAGAGGAGTACCACGCACTTGTCTTTCAGGTGCAAACCGGCCTCGGCGGCCAGCGCTCTGTTGGCCAGCAAATCCGGCAACGCCAGACTGCCCAGCACGCCCGCCTGCAGAAAATTCCGGCGCGATAATCCCGCGCAGGTTTGATTCGGGGCAATGTCCGATACCGTCAACATACTCTTAATACTCCTTGGCTACGCCGCGCGTTACAACAGCTGCTTGATCGGGGAGGCCCCGCTGATCACAGTGTTAACCTCGTTCGGAATCCCGGCCATGGCGCGTACGGCACCGGTATCCAGCAACTGCTCCATGAGCGTGGCATATAAATTGGGAATGGTCACACGATCGCTCGCCGGTTCGCCGCCATCCTTGGTCGAGCTGCCGATCACCTGGCCCATCTTCAGGCCGCCACCATACAGCATCAACGGTGCACTGCCGCCCCAGTGATCGCGCCCCGCCTTGGCATTCACCTTGGGCGTGCGCCCCATCTCGCCACAGCACACCAGCAAAATGTTGTCACGCAACCCGCGCGCTTCCACGTCCTCAATGAACGCGCTCACCGCATGATCAAATGGCCGGCCGACATACTGCATACCCTCGGTCATCGTCGCGTTGTTCTTGTCCGCGTGCATGTCCCACACAAAATCCGTGGTTACCGTGATAAAGCCCGCGCCGCGCTCGGCCAGCCGCCGCGCCATCAGCATCAGCTTGCCGAGATTGTTCACGTGATTCTGGTAACGCGGCCGGTTGTTCCAGCGTTTACTGATCCGCTCCACATCCATCAGGCCGGCCGTATCGTAGCGGGCCAGTACCTTGGGATCTTCCTTCGAGATGTCAAACGCCTCGCTGACCCCGCCGGCCAATGTCTCAAATGCCTGCGATTGAAATTTATCCAGACCGCCAGTAGCCCGACCGCTCTCCACCGTGCGCCGAAACTGATCCAATCCCGAAAGCAGTGCCTGGCGGTCGTCCAATCTAGCGGGGTTCACCGTCAATTTCATGTCCGCCCGGAAATCCCCCTTGCCACTCGGTTGGAACGGTGCGAAAGCCGGGCCCAGTGGGCCGGTGACATCAAATCGGCCGAGCTTCATAATCGGGTCGGTCGCCTCTGGGTTCACCGCCTGCGGGTGCAGCCAGATGTTGCGTGGCATTCCCGTCTCCGGATGACTGCCGCCCGCCACACGCGCGTAATGCCCGCCGATTTGAGCATCGTAGGAATGTTTGCTAACGATAGGCTTGGAATCATGCGCGCCACTCTGTGTGGTAAACGAGCGCACGATGGAAAATTTATCGTTCAGCCGGGCCAGTTTTTCAAACGTGCCGCCAAAAGTCACTCCCGGCAACCGAGTAGGAATCTCGCCGGTCATGCTTCGAATGCCCGAGGGCGCGCCCATCTTGGGATCAAACGTCTCCGTCTGCGACGGCCCGCCGTGCATGAAGAGGAACACCACCGTCCGATCCTTGGCCACGCCGCCCAGCTGCTTCACCGTCTCCTGCGCACGCAACAAATCAGGCAACGCCACGCCGCCCAGCGCCAGACTACCCACGGAGAGAAAACTCCGCCGGCTCACCGAATTATCCGTTAAATGCAGCATCGCTCTTCTGCCTACGACACTACCTCAGACGTTCATTTTGAGCGAGTATTTAAACGAATTATTCCACGCGGTAGACGGCGGATTTTGTGCGTAAAATCAGGGCGTTGCCGGTGACGGCGGGAGTGGCCATGAAGCCGTCCTCAAATTCGCCGCGGGCCAGCACCTTGAATTCCCTAGACGAAGCTGCCAGAACGACACATTTGCCGGAAAGGCTGAAGCAGTAAATGCGGTCCTGGCAGAGGATCGGGGAGGCGGCGAATTCGCCGGCATTGAGCCGTTCGCTCCAGAGCACTTCGCCGGTGGCGGCGACCAGACAACTGGCCACGCCGTTGTCTGCCACCATGTAAAGGTGCTCGCCCTTGAGCAGCAGAGATCCTTTCTTGGGAATGTTGCGGCGCGTGCTCCATTTTGCTTCACGTTCAGCACCGCCAACGGCGGGAATGGCGCCAAGTGAGCCCATGCCGTTATTGATGAAAATGAGGCCGTTGCCGTAGAGCGGCCGACCGCTGGCGTTCATGCCGCCGGTGCGCGCGGTCCAGAGCAACTTGCCGGTGGCTGGGTCCAGCGCCTCGGTGGCCACGGCGGCCGGGGCGATGAGTTGTTCCTGATCGCCTACCTTAATGATGGCCGGGGTGCCATAAGCCTTTTTGCGGTCGCCATTGTTCGTGCCAAACTCAAAGGCGCGCTGGTGCCGCCATTGCGTTTTGCCGGTGGCCTTGTCCAGCGCCACAACAAACTGCCGGTCGGCACCGTCAAATATCAGATACAACCGCCCGCCATGCAGGATCGGCGAACTGGCCGGCAACCGGAAATGATCGCAGGTCAGTTCATCATCCTGACGCTGCCAAATGATCTCGGCGGTCTTAGTGTCGAGACAGGCCGTGCCGTGCGCGCCGAAGGTCACGTACACCCGGCCCTCTTCAATCACCGGCGTGCAGGAGGCGTAGCTGTTCATCGCCACCGGGCTCTTTTGCGGACTCTTGATTTCAAACACGAGTTTGTTGTGGATCACCTTACCCGTCTTGACATTGAGACACACCGCCCAGAGCTTGTGACCATCTGCCTCCGCATTGGTAAACCAAATCTGATTATCCCAGACCACCGGCGAACTCCACGCCTTGCCGGGCATCGAGGTTTTCCAGACATGACCCTGGGCGGTCACTTCCATCGGCAGTTTGGCATCCGTATGGCCTTCGCCTTGAGGACCGCGAAATTCATTCCATTGCGCCGAAGAAGCAACACTGACAAAAACCAGAGAAACTAAAACTAACATGCGATTCATGCCTCAAAGGCTAATAAGGCTGGTGCCTTAACGCAACGCTGAGGTGTAGATTTTAGGTGGTACCAAAGACAAAAAAATTAAGAACAGCACTACCTTGTTTCCATCAATGTTTCCCGTAAGCTAAAACCCACATGGTTTATATTATATTGCTAGCACTGGTAAATGCTTTGAATTTAGCACAAGCCGCTAGTCGAGACCCTCTTCTACCGCGGCCTGATCAAGTTGATAAACCGGAGAACATCAAGTTCATCGTGCCGGACAAATCCAAGCTGGCCGGCACCGTGGTGGACAACACCGAGGCCAAACTCGTCGGGGATTGGAAACACAGCGTGCACACCCCGCCCTTCGTCGGCGCGAGCTACATTCATGACATGAAGGAAAAGAAGGGGCAAAAGAGCGCCACCTTCACGCCGGACCTGCCGCGGACCGGTCTCTACGAAGTGCGCGTGTCACACAACTCCAACATCCGCCGCGCCAACGGCGTGCCCGTCACCGTGCATCATTCCAAGGGCAAAACCGTGGTGAAGATTAACGAAGGCGAGCCGGCTCCCATCGCCAAGCTCTTTCGCTCCATCGGCCTGTTTCATTTCAAGAAAGGCCGCGAAGGGTCCGTCACCATCAGCACCGAAGGCACCGAAGGCAAATACGTCATCGTCGATTCCGTGCAATTCCTGATCGTGATGCCGTAACCCTATTTCGCCTCCAGACAATACAATGTCCGAAACCCGCGCAGGAACAGGCGACCGTTGCTGACCGCCGGGGTGGCGTGGGTGGATTCCCCAAGCTGACTGCGGCCCAGCAGTTCGTACTTCGGGCTGGCCTTAATCACCGTGAATTCGCCCGTGCGCGAGCTGCAATAAATCTTGCCGTCAATACACACCGGTGAGCTGGAAAAATCACCGCGCCCCACCCGCTCATTCCATTGCTCGGCGCCTGTCTTGGCATCCACACACACCACGATGCCATTATCCAGCCACAGGTAGAGATGATCCCCATAAGCAATCGGCGTGGGCACGTAGGGTAAGGACCGCCGCCGCTCCCAAGCCACATGCGTTTCGGTAACCTTACCCTTGCCGCCAAGTTTCACAGCCGTCATCAGCTTGCCTTTGCCGCCGCCGCCGCAACTGCCGAATACATGGCCTTGCCAGTAAACCGGCATGGCCACGGTGCGCAACGTGTAGGTATTTGGCGTGGTCCAAAGGATTTTTCCGCTGCGCGGATCCAACCCCATCAGACCGTCATCCAGACAGGCATTGATCAACTGTGTTTGCCCGCCATACTCCACGAGTATCGGCGTAGAGTACGTCATCTTGTTAATCTT
>PVBE010563272.1_pt1 | contig 24301 bp, 21 predicted proteins | sample 1631181 | NCBI WGS metagenome assembly PVBE01 (sample SAMN08397723, study PRJNA350692) | Marine metagenome, whole genome shotgun sequencing project. | isolation source: water | place: Pacific Ocean | collected 2012-04 | reverse complement strand
TCCACATCCTGATCAACAACACCGGTGGCCCCCCCGGCGGCCCGCTGATCGAGGCCCCCGCGAAGGCTCTCTCCCACGCTTTCTCCAGGCACGTCATGAGCGCGCACCTGCTCAGCCAGATCTGCCTGCCCGGCATGAAGGCAGGGGGCTACGGGCGCATCGTCAATGTCCTGAGCACCTCCGTCCGTGAGCCCATCCCGAACCTGGGCGTCAGCAACACCATTCGGGGTGCGATGGCCTCCTGGGCCAAGTCACTGTCCCGCGAACTTCCACCGGGGATCACCATCAACAACGTGCTGCCCGGCTTCACCGACACCGACAGGCTGACGAGCTTGAAGATGGCCCGCGCCGAGCGGCAGTCCGTCACCCCCGAGAGCATCGAGGCCGGCTGGCTTGCGCAGACGCCCGAGGGTCGCCTGGGACATCCCCAGGAACTGGGAGCCGCCATCGCCTTCCTGTGCAGTCCAGCCGCGGCCTTCATCCGAGGCGTGAATCTCCCTGTAGACGGCGGTCGGCTGAGGAGCATCTGAGTGAAATTCGACGTCTTTTCCTCGATCTCGCAGACTCCGGCCAACGGGTACACGCCCCCCGAGCGCGAGATGTACCAGAACTTCTTCGACCAGGTGAAGGCCGCGGACGAGCTGGGCTATGGCGTCGCCTGGCTGGCCGAATCGCACCTGAGCAGCCAGGTCCAGAAGAGCAACCCCAACCCCGTGATTCCCCACTGGGAGGGCGAGGTAGGACTCAACTGCAACATGCTCCAGATGGCCGCACACACCTTCCAGCGCACCCGGCGCATCGAGGTCGGCAGCGCCATCATGAACATCGTCTGCATGGGTGGGCCAATCCAGTGGGCGGAGCGCATCGCGAGCTTTCTGGCCCTTCACGGACTGGACGCTGAGGAGAAGCGACGCATCCACGTCGGCTTCTCGGGGGGACGCTTCCAGTTCATGAACCGGGAGACCGGGGTGAGACCGCGCAACGCGGTGGAGGAAGCGGCGTGGCCGGCCCTGAGGGGACAGGTCTTCTCCGAGGCAGCCGAGATCTTCATTCGCCTGCTCAACGGCGAGGTGCTCTCCAGCGAACAGGTTCGGAAGACGGTGCTCACGCGGGCGAACTTCCGCTCCGACGAGGACTGGGCACGGGTGCAGCAGGCGGCGGGAGGAAGCCCGGATAGCATTTCGATCCCCAACCGCTGGGACTTTCATCCCCTTGAGATCGTGCCCCGCCACTGGCGGCGTGAGCTGCTTCAGCTCGTCGTCGGAAGCCACGACCCGACCGTGCAGGAGGAGCTCAACCGCCTGGCTCCCGTACAGGTCTTCAATCTCTCCATCACCAGCCCGGAGAAGATCGAGGCCACCCACGCACGCATGGCTCGATACCATCCCCGACCCTGGAAGCGGGAGTTCATGCCGCGCACCACCTTCGTCTTCATCGACGACACCCACGAACAGGCCCAGGCACGGGCGATGACGGCCCTCTCCGCCTACTGGAAGGCCATCACCGGCACCATCGACCCTGCGATGATCGCGAACGCGGCGAACAACGCCCTGGTCGGTACACCGGACCAGGTCGCGGCGCAGGCGCTGGAGCGCTTCCACCCCGAAGACCGTCTCATGCTCTGGTTCGACTTCTTCGACCACGACTGCAGCCGCGTGATCCGAGGCATGCAGCGGTGGATGGAAGAGGTCTCACCCCAGCTGCCGAGGTGCACATGAAGTCCTCGGTCGCCCCCGGCCGCCCCGGCTCGGGGGTCTACCCCAAGAGCCCGCTGGGTGAGTCCATCGCCGGCGTCCCGACCGGACGTGACGTGGAGTGGGAGCCGCTGGTCGACTACCGCCGCAACGGGGTCAGCGAGACCACCATCCACGGTGCTGTCGCCTGGGCGCACGGCAACGAGATCGTCCACAGCTTCGGCGGCAACGTGCTCTGCTACGGCCGCTCCATGATGAAGCCGCTCACGATGAAGATCTTCATCGACGACCTGGCGGACATGACCTGGCCCCAGAAGGCCATCTCCCTGGCCAGCCACAACGGCGACACGGAGCACGTCGCCACGGCTCAGAGCATCCTCCGTCCCTCCGAGCACAGCCTGATGATGACGCCCCTGGACGTTCCGCTGGTCCAGTTCGGACGGCAGGTCCGACGGCCCAGGCGTTGGTACCACTGCTGCTCCGGGGAACACGCTGCGGTCCTGAGAGGCTGCCACAAGCGCGGGTGGCAACGCGCCGGCTACACCCTGCCCGGCCATCCAATGTTCGCCGCCTACCTGGACGTGCTTCGCCGCACCCTGGGCGCGGACTGGCAACCCTTGCGGGTCGCTCGGGACGGATGCGGGCTGCCCACAGCCAGCAACACGGTCAACGAGCTGGCTCAGCTCTACGCGTCCCTGGCGCGTGAGAAGGACGAAGACTGGGTCTGGGAGGCCATGGCTCGCCACCCCGATCTCGTGGGCGGCTTCAACCGCCTGGACAGCACCATCCTCAAGACCACCGGGGGCGAGGTGCTCGCCAAGGAAGGTGCCGACGGCCTCCTGGGCCTGGCGACCCTGCACCCCGACTACCCCAAGGGACTGGGCATCGTCATCAAGATCGCCCACGGCTGGAACGCCCAGGCGACCTGGTACGTGGCCCGGGCGGTGTTGGGAGTGCTCGGGCACGAGCTGCGGAATCCCTACCCACTGCACCGGCAGAAGGCCTTCATCGTGCCGGGCGTCGTCCCCCCGGATGTGCTGCACATCCTGGAGCAATTTCCCACCTGGGACGAGTGGGATCCCGACGACGACCGCTGGTACTACGACTGGAACAGTCACGCGGCCAACGACTCCAAGGGAATCTCGTGAAGAACTACATCGGGGGCGCCTTCCGGGACACCACGGAGCACTTCGACACGCTGAATCCGGCTACCAGCCAGCCCATCGACAGCGTGCCCCGCAGCGGACCAGACGAGGTTCACCAGGCGGCACAGGCGGCTCTGCAGGCGGCACCGGACTGGGCGGCAAGCTCGGTGGAGGAGCGCGCCTGTTGGCTCGAACGCGTGGCGAGTGCCATCGAAGAACGCATCGACGAGCTCGCGCAGCTGGAGAGCCAGGACCAGGGCAAACCGGTCTGGCTGGCGCGCCACGTGGACATCCCGCGAGCCGTCGACAACTTCCGATTCTTCGCCGGAGCCGTGCGCCAGCACCACGATGGGGTGCACCGCATGCCGGGAGCGCTCAACTACACGGCGCGGGCCCCTATCGGGGTCGTGGGGCTGATCACTCCCTGGAACCTGCCGCTCTACCTGCTGACCTGGAAGCTCGCCCCGGCACTGGCCATGGGAAATACCGTCGTCGCAAAGCCCAGCGAGCTCACCCCCTGCACCGCGAACGCCCTCGCCGAGATCTTCGACGCCATCGGAGCGCCGGCCGGGATCTTCAACCTGGTGCACGGCTACGGAGGCGAGGTCGGCCAGGCCATCCTGGAGCACCCTGACATCCGAGCCATCAGCTTCACCGGTGGGACCGCCACCGGCCGAACCGTCGCCCGGACCGCGGCACCTCTCTTCAAGAAGCTCAGCCTGGAGCTGGGTGGGAAGAACGCCACCGTGGTCTTCGACGACTGTGAGCTCGAGGCCACCCTCGAGGGTGCGCTGCGGGCGGGCTTCGCCAACCAGGGCGAGATCTGCTTGTGCGGCAGCCGCCTGCTCCTCCAACGCGGCATCGCAGAGGCCTTCCTGCCCGAGTTCATTCGTCGGGCGACGGCGCTCAAGGTCGGCGACCCGGCCGCACCGGACACCCGCATCGGAGCCCTGAACTCCCAGGCCCACCGGGACAAGGTGGAGTCCTACCTGCGTCTGGCCGTGGATGAGGGCGGCACGGTACACGGGGGAGACCGGCCCCAGCTGCCCGCTCCCTTCCAGGACGGTGCCTTCCTGGCCCCAGCCGTGGTCACCGGACTGTCAGCCCGGTGCCGCACCGCCACCGAGGAGATCTTCGGCCCCGTCGTCACGGTGCACCTCTTCGACACGGAGGAGGAGGCCGTCGCGATGGCCAACGACACCGAGTACGGCCTGGCAGCCTCCGTCTGGACCTCCGACCTGAGCCGAGCCCACCGCGTCAGCGAGGCCCTGCAGGTGGGAATGGTCTGGGTGAACACCTGGCTCCGACGGGACCTTCGCGTCCCCTTCGGGGGGGTAAAGAACTCCGGGGTGGGCCGAGAAGGCGGGCACCACAGCTTGGAATTCTATAGTGAATCCAAGAACATCTGTATCAAGCTCTGATCCCTCACAGAAGCTCGAACAGCTCCACATCCACCCAGCTATCCGGCGCCTCTTCCTCGCTGAAGACCAGGCCCCAGACCTCGATCTGGACGATGGTGGAGGTACAACTCCAGCCCTCCTCGCGCAGATCCAACCGGCTCGACACGGGACCCCCTCCCCTGACTTCCAGGCTCCATCCCGAGCTGGGGAAGTCGGGATCGAGACCCGCCATCCAGACACCGTCCTGAAGCACGACGACCCGGCAGTCGCCGACGCTCTGCGCCTGAGAGACCCACACATCCAGCAGGGTCGCTGCGTCGGCTGGCAGCCCGCCGGTCGTCGCCTGAAGCTCGACGAGGCCGAGATCACCCCAGCCCAGCCAGAGGGGCAGCGCTGCAGCATCCTGCGCTACCGCCGGCGGGCCTTCGACCGAGGAACAGGCAAGGGACAGAAGGAGCACTCGCACAGCCTAACCGCGGGTTAGGCAGGCCCATGGGCTCCATCGTCGGTGGCGTGATCGCCCCTCATCCTCCTCACCTCGTCTACGCCGAAAACCCGCCGCAGAACGAAGCGCACAGCGAGGGCGGCTGGGAGGTCCTCCGCTGGGGCTACGAGCGCCTCCGAGCGGACCTTCCCGACTTCGACGTCATGGTTCTGCTCAGTCCCCACTGGCAGACCTATGTGGGCACCCACTTCCTGGGCGTCCCCCATTTCAAGAACAAGTCCGTCGACCCCATCTTTCCGAACCTGTTCCGCTACAACTACGAGCTGGACGTGGACGTGGGGCTTGCCGAAGCCATCGAAGCCAAGGCGCGGAAGGCCGGTCTGGTCACCAGGATGATGCGAAACCCGGACTTCCGGGTGGACTACGGCACCATCGTCAGCGCGCACCTGCTCAACCCCGCCTGGGACAAGCCCATCGTCGGCCTGAGCAGCCAGAGAAGCACGCACTTCTACAGCGTCGAGGTGATGCAGGAACAGGCCCTGGCGCTGGCTGCCGCGACGCGGAAGGCCTGTCTGGAGAGCGACCAACGCTGCCTGCTCGTGGCCAGCAACAGCCTCAGCCACCGCCACTTCACCACCGAAGCAGCCCTCCCAGAGGACATGTCCCGGGAACACGTCACCAGCCACGCCATGTACCTGTGGGACATGAAGATGATCGGCCTGCTGAAGGGCGGGCACAGCCGGGAGATGGTGGACGTGATGCCCGAGTTCATCAACCAGGCCATCTCCGAGGCCGACGGAGGAGCCCTGTCCTGGCTCATTGCGGCGCTGGACTACCCGAGCGAGCCCGCCGAAGTCTACGCCTACGGCAACGTCATCGGCACGGGCAACGCGGTCGCGGGGTGGCTCTCGTGAAGGTGGTGAAGGGCATCCTGGTGCCGGGAATCCCGCATCCCCTGCTCTGCCCCGAGAAGAACGAAGGCTGGCAGCGGCTGGCCGATGGCTTCGCTGCGGCCCGCCAGGAGATCATCGACAGCGGCGCTGAGCTGCTGCTGATCTACAGCACCATGTGGCCCTCCGTCATCGGACATCAGATCCAGGCGGACCCACAGCCCGAGTGGGTTCACGTCGACGAGGTCTTCCACCACCTGGGGAGCATCCCCTACCGGTTCCGGATCGACGCGGACTTCGCTCAGGGTCTGCAGGAGTCCGCTACCAGGCGGGGACTCCATGCGCGCACGGTGGCCTACCACGGCTTTCCGATCGACACGGGGAGCGTGGTCGCGCTGAAGTTGCTGAACCCGGACAACCGAATTCCCGCCGGTATCCTCAGCTCGAACGTGTACGCGGACCGGGCCGAGACCATCGTGCTCGGAAAGGCCTGCGCTGACGCCATCGCGTCCAGCGGTCTGAAGGTGGCCGTCTGCGTGGTGATGACGCTCAGCAACCGCCTGTTCACCGACTGGATCGAGCCGGAGGAGGACCGCATCCACAGTCCAAAGGACGATGAGTGGAATCGCAAGATCCTGCAGTTTCTCGGAGACGGCCGGCTGGAGGACACCGCCCAGCTGTCCCGCGAGATCCACCGGCAGATCCGCGTGCACAAGGTGGTCAACTTCAAGCCGCTGTGGTGGTTGAGTGCCGTGATGGGGCAACACAACCGCTACGAGGGCCAGGTGCACGCCTACGCGCCACTGCACGGCACCGGAGGCGCCGTCGTCACGCTCAGCCCATCGGCGGGTGGTGTGGGAGACAAGGAGTTCGACGAGGACGACGTGGACGTCTTCGCTGGCGCCGACAGCGTCCTGCGTTCGGCGGCGGGAGAAGCGCCAACCACCACCCCGCCAGTGTCCAGATCACAGTCGGGGACGCGCGTCGACGTCGACCCCAGCACCGCACCGAGCCCCGTGGGCGCCTACCCCCACGCCCGACGTGTTGGGGACTTCCTCTTCCTCAGCGGTGTGGGACCCCGGCAACCCGGCACCGACGACATTCCCGGCGGCTCGATCAAGGTTCCCTCCTACGACATCAAGGCCCAGACGCGCGCCTGCATCGAGAACGTCAAGGCGATCCTGGAGGCGAGCGGCTCCAGCCTGGACAAGGTCGTCGACGTGACCTCCTTCCTGGTGGACATGGACCGCGACTTTGCCGGCTACAACGAGGTCTACGCCGAGTACTTTCGAGAGATCGGACCCACGCGCACCACGCTCGCCATCCGGGCCCTGCCCACCCCGATCGCCATCGAGATGAAGGTCCTCGCCACGCCCTGAGGGTCAGCCGTCCTCGCGACGCCGAATGCCGAGAAGAGCCGTCAGGCCCAAGAGCAAGCTGGCGGGCAGACCAACCGGACCACAGGTGGTCGTACTGCCCACCGAACCGACGCCGTGAATGGTGGCGACGGCCTGTCCATCGCCGAGCCGCACCACGAGCTGCTGCTCGATGTCCTCATCGAACTCGTAGGTGAACAGGTCACCGGTCTCGTCGATGTCCGCCTGAGCGCCCAGGCTCCACTCTCCGGGCAAGCCGTGGACCTCGGTGCCGTCGTCCGTGAATCCACGGACGAGCACGTGAAGCTGGTTGCCCTCGTCGGCTTCCTCCTCGTCCTCGGGGGCGAGCTCCAGGGCAGCGATGTCGTCTACCGAGACCACCGACACGTCGATGATCCGCAGCTCGTCGCCGCCGACGATCACGCCGAAGCTGTGCTCCCCCGGCTCTGCGGGCGCCGTGAGCACCATTGTGTCCTGGTTCCTTCCCAGCGCGTAGTCGTGGATCTCGACCCCGAAACCGGCATCCAGCGCCCCCCCGAGCTCAATGGCGACCTCTCCGTAGAGGACCACTCCATCCGCCAGGTAGTCGATGTTCCAGGCCGAGTCCCCGCCTGCCACCACGGTGAGGCCATCGATCGCGCTGCGCTCGATGCCCATGATGTCCTCCCCCCGGGCGGTGAGCTGGACCGTGTCGGCCGCCACGATCTCGATGGTGACGGAGTCCAGCAGCCGTTCGCCTTCCCAGACTTCCAGGTCCGTGGTGCCGGCGGCCACAAAGGTCGCTTCGTAGATGACATCGCCGTCTTCCTGAAGCTCCCTGCTGGCGAGTTCGATGCGCTCAGAGTCCGCACGAAGCTCCCAGCTCTCCGGGTCACCCCAGAAACGGTCCGCACTGAGCTCGAACTGCACGGAACCACCCAACACGTAGGGGCTGGCCACCTCGTCGTTCTGGCCCCGAAAGAGAGTGAGGCCGGCAGAGTCGTCATCGAGATCGACGACGCGATCGGAACACGCAAGTGCAATCAACAGAATCATCATGCCCCCCGGTTTGCAAGAATCGTACTGAGCGTCAACTATCTATAATCACGATACCCAGCGCGGAAACAACGACATCCCGATCATGGCTTCGCGCTTCCGACAACCATCCCCAGGTACAGCTCCGGCACCGAAGAGTTCCTCAGGATCGACGCGGTCGACGCCACTTCGCCCCAGCTCTGGCCGTCGATGGCGACCTCGGCGTAGCCGTCGATGGCAGACAACGCCCGGACCCATGCGGCGAGTTTCGCAGGATCCTTCGTCACCAGGGGCGGCAGGGGCCTGTGGGTGACGGCCGTCCACCCCTGGTCCGTGACCTGGACGAGCGCGTGGCGGTCCCGCTTCGCGCCCTCGAGGGGGTACAGGTGGAGCGCTGACCAGGGCTGTGGCCCCTGAACGGCTTGAACCCACTCCCAACCCTGCTCCCGCGTCACCTGGCCGAGGAGGTACAGCGAGCTCGGCTGCAGCTCCGGTGAAAGGTAGAGGCCCAGCCAGTGCCGGTCCCCGTCAGCGGTCAAGGCTCCCTGGATGCACAGCCGGTCTTCCAGGCCGCAGGACAGCTCCGGGAAGTGGATCTGTCCCTCTTCCACCGCCGCCCACAGCTCGGCTACCGAGCCGGGCTCACCCACCCCCTGGATCTGTACCAATGGGCCATGGGTGGCAACGCTGTCGGAGAGCAGGTCACAGGCCAGTACCTGAGCTCCCGCACAGGCGATCTCCAGGTGTGCTCTCCCCGCAGGGTCCCACCGAGCCGCAAACATCAGGCCCCGTACACCGTGCGCGTAGGCCTGCAGGACGCGCAGACTCAGGTCCTCTGGAAAGAGGGCCGCACACTCATCGGCCCGCGGGGGCAGCAACTCCGCGGTAGCCGCCAGGTATTGGGCCGCTTCCTCGGGTGGGGCCACGGCCGCAACACCGCTCAGGTCGTAGGTGTCGAGGTCCCGAAGACACACCCTCAGCGCCGGATCGCCGTTCATGGAGCGGGCTGGTGTGCCCTTCCAGTCCACGAGGTCCTGCTCACCGAGGTCCATCACCACGGCGCCCCTTTCGATACGAGTGCGCGCCACCAGGCCGTCCCCCATCAAGGACAGCGGTGCCGGAAGCGTCGAAAGCTCCTGCACGCGAAGCTCCAAGCCCGGTTCTGTCCGCAGCCCCTCGCCGAAGTCGAGCCTGCCGCCCGCCGAGAGCAACACCACGCGACCCCGTCGCTCCACCAGGAGCCCACCCTCACGGTCCTGGATCCTTTGCGCGACCGAGCGGGCCAGCAGCCGATCCCGAAAGACGAGGGCGGCCGACCAGCTCCCTCCATCCGCGACCAGACGAACGCCGCGCAAGCCGCGGCCCTGGAGGCCCACACCCCTCAGCACGGTCGCCACCAGGGTGCTCGGCCGAGCCATCACCGCCCAGGCACAGGGAGGCCCGCAAGTCCGGATGCGCTCGCCCAGTTCATCGACCGTCAGTCCCAGTCCTTCCACCTTGGAGGCCCGGAAGAGCAGATCGCTGACCCAGGCGAGCTCCACGTCCGGCTCATCGCCCGTCCACATGGGAAGGCGCGTGGGCCGATCCCGCCTGCGCAGGCGGATGCCTTCGACAGACAGGGTGCCCACAACCTGGAGCGCGCCGTCCACCTCCCTCAGGGTCACATCCTCCACTTCGCTGTGCTGCAGCCCCAACAGGGGGAGGCCCGCCGTGACCGCTGCTCCCCCGCTGAGCCACAGGAGATCGCGATGCCTCCGACTGGCGAGGCTCACCGCCCTCTCCTTGAGAGCACTCCCCGACAACACCGCCCACTCCCGAAGCCGTGAAAGGCGGAGGAAGAGGCCGGCCGAGGAGCGCTCCGACATCAGGGCCTGTAGGGCCGGGGTACGCGGGAGGGGCTCCGGGGGCGGCACGAGGCTGAGCATCAGCTCGTCGGAGGGACGCCCCGAGCCCACCAGCGAGAGCAGCTCGACCCCAGCATCGGTCTCCTGCACGAGCAGTCGGTCCCCACCCTGGATGTAGAAGGTGCAGCCGTCGCCACAACTCCCCTCTGGCACCGCGTCGGCCAGTTCCGCCTCGTCAGCAAGCGCTCGGGCGAGCTCGTACAGCACAGCGTCGTCGAGCACGAATCCGCCCCAGGCTCCCAGAACCTCACCGCGAGCGACCCGGAAGGCCGCATGGAACTCGGACATGCTCTGGAGTTGGGCGAGCGCAGGCTGCGGAGCTTCCTCGGTGGACCACCGAGCCACAAAGGTGGAATGGGGCCCAGCGATGCGGTCCAGGTCGTCCGCCGCGAGCGCCAGGGCCAGGAGCGTCAGCACCGGCGAATGCTACCGTGCCCCGTGTTCGTCCTCCTGTTCGCCACGCCGATCCTGCTGGAGACTCCCGTCCCCGACGCGGTCCAGGCCATGTGGGAGATCCACGACAAAGAGCTCCAGGACCAGGCACAGCGCGTCGCGGGAGCCTGTGACACCGGGGAGATCCCGCAAGGAATGCCCACCAGTCCGTGGACTCTGGAGTGCCGTCACGAGGGCAATGATCAGCTGCTAGGCCTCACGATTCTTGGCACGCAGCCCGTGCCAAGGACTCGCAACGCAGCCAGCGGCAACGACACGCAGGTGGCATGGCCCTCCTCGCTGGGCGTCGAAGGCATCGATGTTGGGGCAGAGGCCCCCTTCGACGGTGGAACAGCCCGGCTGTGGTTCGCCTATCCCACCACCCTCGATTCCGAAGAGCCCGGCACGCAGCCATCGCCTACCAATGCGGGCTCCTTGCGGGTGACCTCCCTGAGCCTGCGAGGCATCGAGCGCTCCTCTGTCGAGCAGGACCTGGAGCGCTACCACTCCGAGTTGGCCTGGTGCTACGAACGCCGGAGGATGACGGAACCTCAGCTCAGCGGCTCGGTGGGGATCCAGGTCGAGGTCGGCGAAGCCACGGCGACAGTAGCCACCGCGTCGGGAAGTCCCGAGGTCGATCGCTGCCTGGCCGAGCGACTGTCCGCCATCGCCTGGGGAGAGGGCGGGAGCTTCGAGGTCCGGCTGTCCTTCAGTCCCGAATGAGCACCGCGCGGACTGGTGAGGCGTCCGCTTCTGCGAGCTTCAGAGGGAAGGCCACCAGCGTGTAGAGCCCCGGCTCGACGTGGTCCAGCACGACGCCCTCGAGAATGGCCATGTCGGCACGGGCGATCGCGTTGTGGGCCTTCAGCGCCTTGCATTCGAAGGGGTCGACGCTGGGGGTGTCCAGGCCCACCAGGCGCACACCCTGAGCCGCGAGCGTGTCCACCAGCTCCGGAGAGAGGCTGCGGAAGTCCGGATTGAAGTGATTTGGATCGGGAAAACTCCCCGTGCGAAAGAGCACCCGGATTGCTCTCACCGCATCGACCTCCGAGGGCTGGATGCGACCGGACCCAGGGGCATCGATCACCTGACAGGGGCCGTAATAGAACTCCAGGGATCGTTCCGCGATGCCCGGGCCCCCGAGCACGTAGTGGCTGGGCGCGTCCGTGTGGGCGCCAACGTGCACGGTGGTGGTGATGCTGGAGAGTTCGAGGTTCGCGCCCTCGGCCATGGACAGCGCCACCTCGCGCCGAAAGGCCACGTCTCCCGGCCAGACCGCCACACCCGGGTGAAGGGTCGGCGAGATGTCGATGAGTTCCACCGGCCTCAGAACCTGCTCAGATCCTTGATCTCCACGGCCTCACAGTACCGTGCGGGCGGTGGAGACGACCCCTTCGACGGTAAATCCGAACTTCTCTCCCAGGACCTCGGCCGGAGCGCTGGCCCCGAAGTCGTCATGGCCGACGCTGGCGTCTGCCCAGCGCTCCCAGCCCATGGTCCGACCGGCTTCGATCGAGACGCGTGGGGCCGAACCCAGCACCTCGCGTCGGTATCCGGCGTCCTGACGAGCGAAGAGTTCCCAGCTGGGGAAGCTGACCACCCGGGTTCCGATCCCTTCCTGCTCCAGCGCAGCACGGCTCCGCAGGGCGAGCTCCACCTCGGAGCCGCTGGCGAGGAGGGTCAGGGCATGATCTCCGCCGGCCTCGGCCAGGATGTAGGCGCCTCTCTGCAGCCCTTCAGCGTCCCCGAACTCCGATCGGTCCAGCACCGGCAAGCCCTGCCGGGTGAGCACCAGCGCGACGGGTCCGTCATCACGGCCAAGCGCCACCTTCCACGCCTCCACGGTCTCGTTCGCATCGCAGGGGCGAATGGTCACCATGTTCGGGATGAGGCGAAGGGACATGAGGTGCTCGACCGGTTGGTGGGTCGGGCCGTCCTCGCCCAGGTAGATGCTGTCGTGGGTGTAGATGTAGACGACCGGCTGCTTCATCAGGCAGCTGAGCCTCACAGCCGGCCGCATGTAATCGTGGAAGACCAGGAAGGTCGCACAGTAGGGCCGGATGCCCCCATGCAGCGCCATACCGTTGCAGGCGGACGCCATCGCGTGCTCGCGAACCCCCCAGTGCACGTTGCGGCCCGCGAAGCTCTCGCCGTCAATGAAACCGCCGCCCTTCACCGTCGAGCCGTTGGAACCGGCGAGATCGGCGCTACCCCCCAGGAGCTGAGGGACCTGCGCAGCCGCAGCGTTGAGCGCCGCGAGACTGGCCTTACGGGTCGCCAGGCTGGACCCCGTCTCAAAGCTGGGCCAGTCGATGGAGTCGACGTCCGGCGACTCCAGCCAGGCCTCCCAGTGGGCGTGCTTCGGGTGATTCAACAGGCGCTGCTCCCACGCCATCCGAGCATTCCGGTTGGGGCCGTTGGCCTCGCGAGCGCGGGCCAGGGCCGCCTCCGGTACATGGAAGTGCCTGTCGGCGTCCATTCCCAGGGCCTTCTTGGTGAGCGCCACCTCTTCCACCCCGAGGGGGGCACCATGGCTCTTCTCACTGCCCTGCTTGTTGGGTGAGCCATGGCCGATCTGGGTGCGGCAACAGATGAGGCTGGGCCGAAGGTCGGCCTGAGCGTTGGCGATGGCTTCTGCCACCGCCTCGTGGTCATGTCCGTCCACCCGCTGAACGTGCCAGCCGTAGGCTTCGAAGCGTGCGCCGACATCCTCGGTGAAGGTGATGTCGGTGCTGCCGTCGATGCTGATGGCGTTGTCGTCGTAGAGGTAGACCAGCTTTCCGAGGCGCAGGTGAGCCGCCAGGCTCGCCGCCTCTGCGGCGATGCCTTCCATCAGGTCACCGTCGGAGACGATGGCGTAGATGCTGTGGTCGCAGAGCTCGCGACCGAATCGCTCCCGCAGGTAGCGTTCGCTAATGGCCATCCCAACACCGTTGGCAAAGCCCTGTCCCAGGGGCCCCGTGGTGGTCTCGACACCGACGGTGTGACCGTACTCGGGATGTCCCGGAGTCTTGCTGCCCCACTGACGGAACTGCCGGAGTTCCTGCAGTGACAGGTCGTAGCCGGTGAGGTGCAGGAGGCTGTAGATCAACATCGAGCCGTGACCAGCGCTCAGCACGAAGCGGTCACGGTCCGGCCAATCCGGCGCCGAGGGGTCGTGCCGAAGGAAACGGCTCCACAGCACCCAGGCCGCATCCGCCATGCCCATGGGCATGCCCGGATGACCACTGTTGGCAGCCTGAACGGCGTCGATTGCCAGGCCCTTCACGGTGTTTACGACGAGGCGGTCCAGCTCCGTGGCCATGTCTCCTCCAGGGGGTGGGCGGACCTATCCCCGGAGTGTGTTACCAGCCACGGCGTCTCACCGAAAGGACACAGAGCATGGCCCAACAGAGCGGAATCAAGACTCGGGAGGCCGACTACAGCCAGTGGTACCTGGATGTCATCCGCGAGGCCCAGCTGGCTGATTACAGCCCCGTCAAGGGATGCATGGTGCTCCGACCACACGGTTTCGCCGTCTGGGAGAACCTCAAGGAGAACCTGGACGCCCGATTCAAGGCGACCGGACACGTCAACGCCTACTTCCCCCTGTTCATCCCCCAGTCCTTCCTCTCCCGCGAGGCGCAGCACGTGGAGGGCTTCGCCAAGGAGTGTGCGGTCATCACCCATCACCGCCTTCGTGCCGTGACGGACAGCGACGGGACCGTTCGCTGTGAGCCCGATCCTGCCGCCAAGCTGGAAGAGCCGCTCATCGTCCGGCCCACCAGCGAGACCATCATCTGGCACATGTACGGGCGCTGGATCGATTCCTGGCGAGATCTGCCCCTCCTCATCAACCAATGGGCCAACGTGGTTCGCTGGGAGATGAAGACCCGGCCCTTCCTGCGCACCGCGGATTTCCTCTGGCAGGAGGGTCACACCGCCCACGCCACCGAAGACGAGGCGGTCGCAGAGGCCGAACAGATGCTGCGGGTCTACACCGAGTTCTGCCACGAGGCCCTCGCGATACCGGTCGTGCCCGGTCTGAAGAGCGAAGGGGAGCGCTTCGCAGGCGCGGTGGAGACCTACACCATCGAGGCCATGATGCAGAACGCCTGGGCCCTGCAAGCAGGGACCAGTCACTTCCTGGGTCAGAACTTCGCGAGAGCCTTCGACGTGACCTTCCAGACCCCGGAAGGCACCCGCGACCTCGTCTGGGCCACCAGCTGGGGCGTGTCCACACGCCTGGTGGGCGCGGTCATCATGACCCACAGCGATGACACAGGCCTGGTGCTCCCTCCCCGCATCGCTCCCATCCAGGTGGTCGTCGTGCCCATCTGGCGCAAGGACCACGAGCGCGAGGCGGTGCTCGAGTTCGCGAAGGGCACAGCCGCCGATCTTCGTGAGGCCGGAATCCGCGTCCACGTCGATGCCCGGGAGAAGATGAAGCCCGGCGCCAAGTACTACGAGTGGGAACGCAAAGGCGTCTGCCTGCGCATGGAGATCGGTCCCCGCGACGTCGCGAAGGGCGCCGCTTTCAGCAAGAAGAGGACCGGAGGCGACAAGTTCGGTATCGACCGAGAGGGCTGCGCTGAGACGGTCCGGCGCATTCTGGAGGAGATCCAGAACGAACTGTTGGAGCGCGCCACCTCCCTTCGTGACGAGAACACCCACACCGCGGAGGACTACCAGGACTTCAAGGCCCAGCTCGCGGCGAAGGGCGGCTGGTACCTGGTTCCCTGGCACGCAGACGGCGCGTCGGAGGACAAGATCAAGGCGGAGACCAAGGCCACCCTGCGTTGTTTCCCCCTGGACCGCCAGGACGAAGCCGCAGGACGAAACTGCTTCTACAGCGGCCGGCCCGCGACCCACATGGCCATCTTTGCCAGGGCCTACTGACGTTAGGCTCCCGTATCGCACACATCGACGTCAGGGACCTGGGACGCGTGAGCGTCATCACCGCCGTGCTCACCAAGCACGGTTTCGGCAGCGTGCTGCAGGCCACGGGACTGATGCAGTACGCCCCCGAAGAGGTAGAGGTCGAGACCTCCGGCGGTCCGTGGGCCGTACGAATGCGCCGCGTGCTCACGGAACTGGGGCCTACATTCGTCAAGTTGGGGCAGGTTCTGAGCGTGCGCCCGGACATCGTCCCGCCACCGCTGATGCGGGAGTTCGCGAAGCTGCAGGACGAGGTGCCACCCATGTCCTGGGCGGTCGCCTCGCAGGTGCTCCGTCAGGAACTGGGCCGTCCCCCGGAGGAGGTCTTCTCATCCATCGAGCAGAAGCCCGTCGCCTCGGCGTCCATCGCCCAGGTACACCTCGCCACTCTGGAGTCTGGACAGGAAGTGGCGCTGAAGATCCAGCGCATCAACATCGCTTCAACGGTTCGAAGCGACGTCCACATCCTCTACAGCACCGCGCGCCTCCTTGAAGGTCGTCTCGCTCTGCCCGGCGTCTACACGCCCGTGGCGATCGTGCGGGAGTTCGAGCGCGCGATCGCCCAGGAGCTGGACTTTCTCCAGGAAGCGCGCAACCTCGAGCGCTTCAGGGAGATCTTCCTGGATGATCCGTGGGTCGTGGTCCCTGCCGTCCACCGCCCCCTCACCACCTCCAAGGTGCTGGTGATGGACTGGGTCAACGGAATTCCGCTCTCCGCCATCGAAGACAGCGACGGTCGCCTGAAGCCCACCCTGGTTCGCCTGGTGGATGCCAGCGTCAAGCAGATCTACGACCACGGCTTCTTTCACGGCGATCCACATCCTGGGAACCTGCTCCTCACCGATGACGGACGCATCGCGTTCCTGGACTTCGGTGTCTGTGGGGTGCTCACCCACCAGATGCGCGACACGCTGGTGACCGTGCTCGTGTCCCTGGTCTTTCAGGACGCGGAGACGCTCTCACTCTCGATCTACCGCTCGGGTGGGGTGGACGGCCGCGTCGACCTGAAGGCCTTTCGCAGTGAGATCGAGCACCTGATGCAGAAGTACCACGGTGCCTCGCTGGCGGATCTCGGGACCGAGGCCTCGCTCCTCGAGTTCGTGCAGACCGCAGCCAGGTACCGCATTCGCCTGGTGCCCGAGTACGCGCTCCTGGCGCGTGCCTGTTCGCTCATCGATGGGATCCTGCGCAGCCGCCTGCCCCAGACCGATCCTGTCGCCCTGGTCAGGCCGCACGCAACGCGTCTGATGGCCGAGCGCCTGGGTCCGGAGCGGATGGTGACCGATCTCGCACGGATGGTGGTGAAAGCCCGGGGTGGCTTCACCCAGCTCCCCACCCAGGTCAACCAGCTCCTGATGGACCTCGAGGGCGGGAACCTGAGCTTCATTGCACAGGATCCTTCGGCGCCGCTCAACCGGGAAGAGCTTCGCAATGCTGCCTTCCGCCTGAGTCTGGCCTTGTGGACCAGCGCCGTAATGGTCAGCGGCGCCGTTCTCCTGGCAGCGTGGAGCCCTGCACCCTGGGGAATCCCCTTGATGGGCATGTTCGGGATGACGCTGGTTGCCTTGGCCTGCATCCTGTGGTTCGGGCTCGTGGTCCACACCCTCGCCTGGAACCACATCCGACTGCGGGAGTGGCGTCGCCGGGGTGCGACGCTGTGGCGCTTCTTCGCGGGTGACCGGCGGCGTCGGTGACGGCTGGTGTGATAGTTTCGGCGGAATCCTGGAGCTGTTTCTGTGGCTGACGATTCGAGACTGACCTTCGCACGCGGCGATGTCGTCTCACGCAAATACGAGATCGAAAATCACCTGGGCGATGGTGTCTTCGGAACCACGTATCTGGCCCGTCACATCGCCAGCGGCCGCCACGTCATCGTCAAGTTCATCCTCCCCTCCCTGTTGGGGGAAGAGGGGCTGAGCGAACGCTTCAAGCAGGGCTTCAACACCGCCAAGAGGCTCCGTCACCCGGGGCTGATCCGCTACGGTGAGATCAACGATCACAACGGCCTCACCTACATCACGCAGGAGTACTTCAAGAGCCAGAGCCTGCGCCAGGTCATCGACGAGACCATCAACTCCGGTGACATCTTCAGTCTCCAGGACGCCTGCCAGATCATCATCAAGGTGCTCGAGGCCCTTGCGGTTGGACACGAGAACGGGCTCATCCATCGCAACATCAAGCCCGAGAATGTGCTCGTTGACACCCAGCGCTCGGGCCCCGGCGGGAAGAAGGTCGTCCGAACCATCAAGGTCACCGACCTCGGCATCATCGACATGCTGGACAGCGAACGAATCGGGGATCGCTACTCCTCGCGCTTCGTGTCCGACTACCTCTCCCCGGAGCTGGGAGGCTTCGGCAGCACAGGTTCACCGCAGGCTGACGTCTACAGCATGGGCGTCCTTCTCTACGAGTTGCTCTGCGGCCAGGTACCTCGCGGGACCTTCCTCTCCCCCACGCAGGTACGGGATGATCTGCCCGACCACGTCGATCACCTGGTCGAGCTTGCACTGAGCCCCGACCCGGCGGACCGCTACCCCACCGCGAACGACATGATTCGCGACATCCAGCGCTCCTTCAACCTGGAGATCCTGGAGGCGCGGGGCTCTTCGGGCACCTCCAGGAACGTGCTTGGCCTGCTGGTCGGCGCCCTGACCCTGGTCCTGGCAGCCGGACTGTACATGGGGACCCGCCAGGCAGAGGATCCTCGTGCCGGGCCTGCAGCGAAGGATGCTGTTCTCCGCCAGAGGATGCGCAAGGACAATCCGGTCCCCGACCCCGCGGTCTCCATGACGATGCAGGATGCAAAGCCGGACATGGTCTGGATTCCTGGCGGCACCTACGTCAGCGGACGTCTCAACCACGAGGACGGCAAGGTCGTCTCGCCGGGTGAAGCACTGGCCCGAGTCGTCGATGTCGATGACTTCTACATCGACCGCTACGAGTTCCCCAACCGCCACGACAACGTTCCCGTCGCACGGGCCAGCTACACGGAAGCCCTGGACGCCTGCGACAAGGTCGGCAAGCGACTCTGTGACGCGACCGAGTGGGAGAAGGCCTGCAAGGGGCCCGACAACCACGTCTACAGCTACGGCGACACCTGGGATCCAAGCTTCTGCGGCGAGGCGATGGATGAGCAGTACACCTCCGGCTCCCGCAAGGAGTGCCACTCCGGCTACGGGGTCTTCGATCTCTCCGGTGGCTTCCGCGAGTGGACGGCGACGAGTCCGGGACAGCGCGAGAAGAGAAAGATGGTGAAGGGAGGCCAGCGAGGCAACTCCGAGCGTGGAGCACGCTGCGCCTTCTTCGTGGACGAGGCCGTGAGCTACGCCGAGTCCACCCTGGGCTTCCGCTGCTGCGTCAGCATCCTGGAGGACGGGCGAGAGGAGACTCCGCCGGTGGAGCCGGAAGCCGAGACCGACCCGATGTGAGAGGTCGGCGAGCGGTTAGCGCCGCGCTCGCCAGAGTTCTGTGGCCTTCTCCAGCTCGCCCCGAAGCACCAGGTAGACCTCCGGGTCATGAGCCAGCGCAGTGTGCCCCACCCGCTTGCTGAGCTCGTGGTTGCGCATGCTCGTCTCTCCCTGGCGCGGACGGAGAATGCTCGCCCAATAGGGGCACACCAGGTCACCTCGGCTGTAGATACTCGTCAGCGGAATGTGCGCGGGGAAGGTGTCCCTGGCCAGTCGACGCACCAGGCCGCTCCCGGGGAGCATCTGGCCCGGGCTGCGTGACAACAGTCCTCCACCGAAGAGGGCCCAGCCCAGCAGAGCTGTGGGGGTGCCGTGATGGGGGGTGCCCAGGGTGGTCAAGGAACGCACACGCCGGTCTCCACCGTGGTGCTGGACCCAATGCCGCGCCACCAGTCCGCCCTTGCTGTGCCCAACGACGTGGAAGCTGCTCAGCTCGTAGCGCTGGCAGATTCCCTCGACCTTATCGGAGATCATCTCACCCAGATCGTTGATGGACTGCGTGTTGAAGCGGTACAGCAGCCCACCCAGATCGAAGCTGAAGACCCCGTAGCCGTCGTAGCGCAGGCGATCCTCCATGACCTGCCAGACGGCTCGGGTCTGCATGAAGCCATGCAGCAACAACACCGTCTGCTCACGGCGACCCAGGTCCCCGTGGCGGACCACCTGGTTGCCCCTCGCATAGACGCCTCGGATGGACCCAAGCTGGTCCCGGACGTATCGATAGACGCGTGAGACGACCGGCACACCTCCCTGCTATCTTCCCACCATGCTGCTGACCCTGATGCTCGCGTGCAAAGGCGAACCCGAAGACACGAACGAGCCTCCTCCCATTCGCAATGACGACACCGCCCCCGAGTGTGCCGGTGCCGATCCCGCAGTGTCCCAGGTGCTCCTGTCCAACGGTGGAATCGTGGATTTCGAGGGGACCGACTGGCCCACCATCAAGATCTCCGCGGACACCACCGATGCGGACGGCAACCTGAACTACGCCACGATGGACGTCTGGTTCAGTGAGTTCGGGGAACCGAGCACCGATGGCTCGGCGGCCCTGGACAAGACCTTCTCGGTGGATGACACCGAGTGCGGCGTCGAGGCCAACGTCTTCGATCTCCTGGTCCAGGTGGGCCAAGGCCTGCAGTACAACACCGAGTACACCTTCGCCGTACGGATCACCGACCAGAAGGGCGAGCTCTCCAACATCGCCATGGCCACCGGCTACACGCCGAAGGAAGACGGCAGCGACGGCGGCTGACTCGATCTCGAGGCGTTCTGGCACAAAGCTGTCGGATGCCCAACCCAGGGACGGGGGCTAAGACGCAGCCACCCCGCTCCAGGCTCCACGATGACCGATCCATACAAGCAGGCAGGCGTAGACATCGCAGCCGGAGAGGCCGTTGTCCAGGGGATCAAGGCTGCCGTGCGCAGCACCACGCGACCCGAGGTCCTGGGCGGTCTGGGAGGCTTCGCGGGGCTCTTCCGCCTGGGCAGCTACCGCGACCCCGTGCTGGTCAGCGGTACCGACGGGGTGGGCACGAAGCTCCTGGTCGCCCAGAAGCTGGGCCGGCACCGCTCCATCGGCATCGACCTGGTGGCGATGTGCGTCAACGACATCGCCTGCTGTGGGGCCGAGCCTCTCTTCTTCCTGGACTACTTCGCGACGGGAGCGCTGGCGCCCCAGGTGGCGGTGGAGGTCGTCGAGGGAATCGCTGCAGGCTGCCGACAGGCTGGCTGCGCGCTGATCGGCGGGGAGACCGCGGAGATGCCGGGCATGTATGCCCCCGGCCACTACGACCTCGCAGGCTTCGCGGTCGGCGTGGTCGAGCGGGACCGGCTGTTGACCGGAGACGGCATCCAGGCCGGAGATCTGCTGGTCGGACTCCGGTCCAGCGGATTGCACAGCAACGGCTACAGCCTGGTGCGCCGGCTGGTCGAGGACCTGGACTGGAACCAGGAACACGGTCTCGGGCGCCCCCTGGCCGATGTTCTGCTGGAACCCACGCGCATCTACGTGAGCGAGCTGCGTGACATGAAGGCCAAGGCCTTCGTCCACATCACGGGAGGCGGCTTTCAGGAGAACCTGCCCCGTGCCCTGCCCCCGGGTCTTGGCTGTCGAGTGGACATCGGGTCCTGGGAGACCCCACCGATCTTCGAACTCCTCCAGGGTCTGGGAGAGCTCCAGAAGGAGGATCTGTACCGGACCTTCAACATGGGGATCGGCATGGTGGCCTTCGTGGCGCCGGAGGAGCTATCGGAGGATGCCCTCGTGATCGGCGAGGTCCGTGCCGGGGAAGGCGTGCAACTGTGACGGTCGGGGTTCTCCTGAGCGGTTCGGGGACCAACCTCCAGGCCCTCATTGATGCCTGCTCGCAGCCCAGCTACCCGGCCACCCTGGGTGTCGTGATCAGCAATCGCCGAGACGCCGTGGGCCTGGACCGGGCCCGGAATGCCGGCATTCCAGCTGTGTGGATTCCTCACCGGCGGCGCAGCCGCGAGGAGTTTGAGGAGGCCCTGACGACAGCACTCCGAGAGCACGGCGTGACCTGGGTCGTCTGCGCGGGCTTCATGCGAATCCTCACCGACCACTTCCTCAGCGCCTGGCCCCAACGCGTTCTGAACATTCACCCCGCCCTGCTTCCTGCCTTCCCCGGCGTGGACGCGCAGGGCCAGACCCACGCCTACGGAGTACGGATCGCGGGTGCCACCGTGCACTTCGTCGACAGCGGCACCGATACCGGCCCCATCGTCGCCCAGGCCGCTGTTCCGGTGCTCCCCGGCGACACCCGGGAGATCCTGCAACAGCGCATTCTCCAGAAGGAACATCGGCTCTACCCGATGTGCCTGCGCATGGCGGTGGAGGGACGCCTGCAAGTCCAGGGACGCCAGGTTCTCGTTGACCTCGTGGAAGGCGAGTCGCTGCTGCTCTGACCAATTGGCCAAGGGTGCGGCATAAGGGCGCAACTTGGGCTATTTGGACTGTCCGATGCGCAAGCTGGCCTGGAGTTACACGGTCCTGACCGTGATGACATTCGTCCTCGTCGTCTTTGGTGCCGTGGTGCGTTCCAAGGGTGCCGGGCTCGCTTGTCCTGACTGGCCCCTGTGCTTCGGCGAGGTCGTGCCGTCCCTGGACTTCGGCGTGGTGCTCGAGTTCGGACATCGCGCCCTGGCCGGTGTCGTCAGCCTGCTCTTCCTCGGTCTGGGTGTCTGGACCCTCTTCAAAGCGAAAGTGCGGGCCCGAGTTGGCCGCCTGCTGGCTCTCAGCGCGGTCATCCTGGTCGTGCAGGTCATCCTCGGTGGCCTGACGGTGCTGGAGCTTCTGGCCTCATGGACCGTGACCTCCCACCTCATCTGCGGGAATGCCTTTACCCTGAGTCTGGCGCTCATCGCCATGAGGCTGTTCCGCGCTGACGACGATGCACCCCTTCAATCCATTGCCCCGGCCCTGCGGCTCTCCGTTCTGGGCTTCGCCACCTTGCTGTTGGCCCAGTTGGCCCTGGGTGGACTGGTGAGCTCCAACTTCGCTGGCCTCGCCTGCGTGGAATGGCCCACCTGCGTCGGTGGCCAGTGGTTCCCATCGTGGGCCGGTCCCGTCGGCCTTCACGTGGCACACAGGACCCTTGCCTATGCCCTGCTCGCAGCCGCAGCAGGCCTGGCCTGGATGGCCTTTAGAAGCCCCCTGGCCGGAACGAGTCGGGTGCTTCTCGGCCTGGTGATCGCTCAGGCCTGCGTGGGCATCGCCAACGTCCTGGAGCGCCTCCCTCTCGAGGTGACCGCCCTCCACAGCGCCCTCGCCTGCGTCCTGGTCATCCTCACCGGCCTCATGGTGGAGGACACGCTTCGCCGCCCGGTCGCCCGCTCGCTCCTGGCCGTGGGGGTGACGTCATGAACATGGCTCATCCAGGGCGCAACCTTCCCCAGCTTCTCCGCTTCTACTACCAGATGACCCGCCCCCGGGTCCTGGCGCTGGTGCTCTTCACCGGGCTCCCCGTCTTCGCCATGAATCAGACGGGCTGGCCCTCGCTGGCGAAGACCCTCTGGGTGCTCTTCGGCACAGCGCTCGCCGGTGCCGCCTGCTCCGTGCTCAACGCCTACGTCGAGCGTGACCTGGACTCGCGGATGGCCCGCACTCAGAACCGTCCGCTTCCGCTCGCGGCCGTTGCACCCGAGCACGCGCTCTTCTACGGGGTGTTCCTCACCGTATCCAGCACGGCGGTCCTTTGGGCCACCGGAGGCCCCGTCGCCGCCCTGGTCGGTGTTCTGAGCATCCTCTTCTACGTCGTTGTGTACACCCTCTGGCTCAAGCCACGTACGCCGCAGAACATCGTCATCGGCGGAGCGGCCGGAGCGACCACGCCGCTGATCGCGGATGCCGCGCTCAACGGGAGCATCGGCTGGGGCAGTGTGCTGCTCTTCCTGATCATCTTCACGTGGACGCCTCCCCACTTCTGGGCCATCGCCCTGTACCGCAAGAAGGACTACGCAGCCGCAGGCATCCCCATGATGCCCAACGTCGTCGGCGATCAGCCCACTCGCTGGCGCATGCTGGCCTACACGCTCCTCCTGGTGCCCGTCACCCTGTCCCCCGTGGCCATCGGCTACATGGGCTGGTTCTACGGAGCCGCGGCGCTCGGACTCGGTGTGTGGTTCGCCTGGAGAAACATCGGGATTCTTCGGACGCAGTGCTACGCCGCAGATCGACGCTTTTTCATGAGCTCGAACATCTACTTGATGGTTCTCTTCGCAGCGATGATCGTTGACGTCGTGGTGCCCTGGTCACTCGTCTAGGACGCTGCCTCCAGGCACTCTCTGGGGAGCGCACTCGGACCTGGCAGTGACGGTTTTTCAGGAAGCCCGTACGTGCTATAGAGAAGGCATGAGCGCAGACTCCTCAAACGAAGTCGACACCTTCCCAACCATCGAGCCGGCTTCCCCCCGGACATCTCGGCAGAGCCCGCCGACTGGGTCCTGCTCTACGGTCTCCTGGGAGGCCTGATTCTCTTCTGCCTGGTCAGCAACCTCATCATCTGAGGCTCAGCCGGCTCAGTAGAGCATCCGGTAGATCAGAACCCCCGAAGTGGACACGTAGAGCCACACCGGCAGCGTGATCCGCGCGATGCGCTTGTGGATCGCCACCTGCGTGGTCCACCCCCGGTACAGCGTGAGCAGACCGAGGGGTAGCACCACCGTGGAGAGGAGGATGTGCGAAATGAGAACGGGGAAGTACAGCAGCCCCCACTCCCCTTCGTAGCGTGTCGGTCCAGGACTGAACCAGTGGTACACGACGTAGGAGACCAGGAACAGGCCAGACATGAAGAGGCCCCCAACATCACCGCGCGGTGTGCCCGAATCCGGCCCGTTCGAACCAGCACGAAGCCCAGGATGAGGAGCAGGCCCGCGGTGCCGTTCAAGCTGGCGTTCACGAGCGGAAGCCCGGACACGTCGACCTGACCGGCGAGCCCTTCCGGCCGGGGCCCCAGAATCAAGAAGGCCACCACCAGCAGGATCGTGACGGAGAGCACCAGGATGGCGCGATTCCAGCGTCTGTGCCTGAGATCGGCGGCGACCGCCATTTCCTCCCTCCGGCTGTGCGGGCCCAGGGTGCGAGCCCCACAGAGTGTGG
>PVBE011535400.1_pt1 | contig 24305 bp, 13 predicted proteins | sample 1631181 | NCBI WGS metagenome assembly PVBE01 (sample SAMN08397723, study PRJNA350692) | Marine metagenome, whole genome shotgun sequencing project. | isolation source: water | place: Pacific Ocean | collected 2012-04 | reverse complement strand
CAAAACCCAGTACGTCTCGGTCGGATGGGCCGGTAAGATTGAGTACCTTGTCGACAGACAGGTTGTCGAAGCAGACCTGCGAATCGTGATATCGGCGGTCTGCCCGCACCTGCAAGCCGGTTTCGGCGGCGGGTTCAAGATGATATTCCCCGGCTGCAGCCACCTGGACACAATCCGCCCGCTGCACCGCCTGGGCCTTACCAGACGCCCCAAGCAGATGGTCGGAACCGAGGCCGAAAAGAACGCAATGCGGACGGCGATTGACGCCGGTGGAAAACTTCTGGACGCCTACCACGGCGTGACGTTCGCGGTTCACTACATGCTCGACGACGACCGGCCCGTTCACATCGGCGCCGGCGACCCGATATCAACCCAGCGAATGCTGGCCAAGCAATGCTCGATCGCGTGCGGAATAATCACCCCGGCTCCCCTGGCCGACGTGCTGATAACAAACGCCTTCCCGCGCGATTTCGACTTGTGGCAGTCGTTCAAGGCGGTCGCCAACACCCGCTGGGCCGCCCGACCCGGCGGCGTGATCATATGCCTTTCGCGATGCCAGGCCGGCCTGAACGGCATGGATCCGCCCAAGTGGCCCGTAAGCGCCGCATGGACCAGGCGAATCGTACGATGGCTCGGTCCCGAGGCGCTCTGTTCGCTGCTGATGCGAATGATCCCGAGCCTGGCTGGCGATGCGGGGTTCTTCGTGCGAATGGGCCTGCGGACAATTCACCGCAACCCGATCTTCCTGGTCGCCAAGACGCTGCACGAAACGGGCGCCAACTTCCCAGGCCTGGAAGTGTTCGCAACTCCCGAAGACGCCTTCGCAGCCGCTGAAAAACTCCTGGGCGAAGGTCCGCAGAAAGTCACCGTATTCCCCGCCGGCGGAACCACATTCCCAGTCCCCACCACCGGCCCGATCGGCCGAAACTCCTCGTGATCTAATAGCTGCGAGCCCCTACTTGTTCGTCAGCAGTTTCATCGCTTCGGTGCGGGTGGCGAGGTTTGACTTGAACAGACCGCGCATGACCGAAGTAACCATTTCAGCTCCAGGTTTCTTTACGCCTCGTATCGTCATGCAGGTGTGAGTGGCTTCGAGAATCACGCCGACTCCGCGAGCGCCGAGCTGGTCCATCAGCGCGTCGGCGATCTGGCAGGTCAGGCGTTCCTGCACCTGCGGGCGGTGTGCGAAGGTATCGACGGTGCGGGCGAGCTTCGATATGCCGACAACCTTTCCGTCCGGAAGATACGCCACATGCGCCTTGCCTATGAACGGGAGCAGATGATGCTCGCAGACCGAGTGGAACGGGATGTCGCGAAGGATGACCATTTCGTCGTACTGCTCGTCGAAGTGGACCTTCAGATACCCGCTGGCGTCCCGGCCAATACCGTCAAACAGTTCGGCGTACATCCTGGCCACGCGGTCGGGGGTATCCTTCAGTCCCTGGCGATCGGGATCTTCGCCTACAGCCAGGAGTATCTGGCGAACCGCCTTGGCGATTGCGTCAGTATCGATCTTCTTTTCCGGTTTTGTATTATCGGTCATGGCGGTCCTTATACCCTCGGATGCAGGCGCAGTCAAATCAGAATCATTCATCCATTCGCATCGCGGCGGTCGCGGCGTTGCGAATGAACATCTCGTATTTCGCTCGCCTTATCGCCCTCCCGCGCGTGGCGAGGTCCCAGTCCTGGGCGGTCCATGCCTGCACGTCGGCGAGTTTGATCTCCGGAGCGTCCCACGAAGTAAGCTCCTGGTCCCCCGCCGGCAGACCTCGATTGCAGGGACAAACCTCCTGGCAGATATCGCAACCGTACAGACCGCGATTGGACTTGAGCATCTCTTCGCTCGCCGATCCGCGATGCTCGATCGTCAGATAGCTCAGGCACTTACGCGAATCGACCAGCCCGTCGTCGCCGAGGGCGCCTGTGGGACATGCCTCCACGCAGGCGTCGCAGTCGCCGCACGCCAATTCGATCGGCTGGCCGGGAACGAGCCGAAGATTCGAGACTATCTCGCACAGCAAGACGTAGCTGCCAAGACCGTCAGTGATGAGGCAGCCGTTGCGTCCGATCCATCCGAGCCCGGCCGCTGCGGCAAGCGAACGCTCCATAACGGGCGCGGTGTCCACAAACGCCCTGCCGTCAAAGTCCGGGGCGATCTCGCGCAAGCGGTCCATCAGCTCTCTGCACCATCGCTTCAGAACCTTGTGATAATCCCGCCCGCGTGCGAATCTCGCGATATACCCCGGTTGGCTCGGGGTCGAATCGTCGCCGCCGGGGGCGTAACCCACCGCCAGGGTAAGCACGCTGAGGGCTCCCGGGACCAGCATATCCGGACGCCTTCGCTTGGCGCCATGAAGCGGCATATACGCCATGTCGCCATGACAACCGCGGTCGATCCACTCGTCGAACTTGGCCGAACATTCGAGATCACCGGCCGGAGCCGCACCGACGCGCGAAAACCCGACCTCTAACGCAAGATCGAAGACCGCGGCGGTAAGTTCGACGTCGGTTAAGCTCATCGAATAAGTGTACCGTCGAGGGGCTGGCGGGGGGAAATCTATTTCATGTTACCCACCGGTCATTTCAAGCACTATACTCGTGGAAACATACAACGATCCTGACACCCCGGCCCCGGGAGCAATGCAAATGACACGTATTCTTACGACCAGCGTCCTGTTGACATCCTGCCTGTTCTGCTCGATTCAGCTTGGAGCGGCCCAGAATGACGCCAGCCGGCACAAGAAGATGTTCGACAAGTGGGACCGCAACTCCGACGGCAAGCTCACTCGCGACGAACTGCCCGCCGGTGCGCGGAAGAACTTCGGTCGGGTCGACACCGACAAGAACGGGTTCATATCCGTCAAGGAGCACAGCGCCTTCCTGTCTCGAAAGCGCCCCGGCCGCCAGAGACCGCAGCCCAAGGGCATAGACATCACGCGTGACATAGCGTACGCCGACAACGACAATCCGCGACAGAAGCTGGATCTGTTTCTGCCAAAGACGCGCAAGAGCGACAAACCGCTTCCGCTGGTGGTGTTCATTCACGGCGGGGCCTGGCGAGGGGGCAACAAGTCCGGCGGATTGAGAATGGTTGCTCCTTTTGTAGCATCAGGCGACTACGCCGGGGCTTCGATCGCATATCGCCTCAGCGGCGAGGCGATCTGGCCGGCCCAGATACACGACTGCAAAGCCGCCATCCGCTGGCTCAAGGCCAACGCCAAGAAACACAATCTCGATCCCGATCGCATCGCGGTCTGGGGCTCATCCGCCGGCGGACATCTCGTGGCCATGCTGGGGGTTTCAGGAGACGTGAAGGAGCTCGAAGGCAAAATCGGCAAGAACCTCAAATTCGACAGCCGCGTAGCCTGCGTGGTGAACTGGTACGGACCTACCGACATGCTGACGATAGGCAAGTATCCCAGTCGATTGAAGCACGACGCTCCGGACTCGCCGGAAGCCAAGCTCCTCGGCGGCGCCATCCACGAAAACAAAGCCGCCGCCCGCAACGCCTCGCCGGTAACGCACGCATCGAAAGGCGACGCGCCGACCCTGACGATGCACGGCACGGAAGATCAGACGGTCCCCTTCAACCAAGGCCAGCGAATCCACGACGCGCTTGTCAAAGCCGGAGTGCCATCGATATTCGTCAAGATGATCGACGCCGGGCACGGCGGATTCAAGCAGCCCGAAACGCAGGAGCGAGTCAAGGCGTTCATCGGAAAGTATCTCCGCGACGAGAAGACCGAGGTATCCGACAAGCCGATAGACTGCAAACGCTAATTTCCTATTTCGCCGGCGCCCAGGTCATCGAGGCGACATGCGCCGGCGAAACAGTCGCCGCCGAATCGCCTTTCCAGAGCACCAGAGGCAGATGCTTGTCGGTAAGCTCGCCGCGATAGACCGCGCCGGACCGCATTGTCATCACTACCGGCGGTTTGCCGGCCGGATCGACCGCGATCGACTTGATGGCGCCGGTCTGCGGAGAGATCTCGCCGAAACCGGTCCGAATACCAACTCCTTTGGCGTCCAGCTTCCCATAGAGAACATCGCCGTTCCGCATTCTCATTTCGATTAGCCCAAAACGCTGGGCCTGCTTCACCCCGCGAACAGTCAACGACGACAACTCACCGAGCCGAATCGAGCGTTTTGTATTGAGGACATATCCCGCCGACCAATCCTTCGGCCCGAGCACGCCTGTAAGCTTCGACCCACCGGCCAGCAGAACCGTATGCCTCGATCCCTTCTCGTCGGCCGGGCTGACGCTGACTATGCGTTCGGGCCGAATCTCCAGCTTGCAGTAATCGGTAGTTATCTGCAGCTTCGTCTTGAAGTCGGAAACCAGCAGTCTCGAACCGTCCTTCAGCGTGGCCATCATCCCCTCGAATTTCAGATTGGCGCCCTTGGCGGGCGTTATCCGATACCCGCACTGAACAATATCGCTGAAAGAACTGCTGAGTTTCGAACCAGACACGTCGATATCGAGCTTCCGGCCGGGCGTAGTCACGACAATCACCTGCGAGTCGGTCAGTACAACTCGCATCGTGCCGGCTTTGTCGCCGGCGGACATTCCGATCACACGCGCCGCGGGGATTCCAATCTTGTCGCCTGATACGGTCATCGTATAAATATTGTTGGAGATTCGGCCTTTAAGCATGGTCCCGTCCTTCAGCACTACGCGATCATGCTTGGCCTCCCGCAGGATGTGCGGCACACCCATTGGCGCACCGAGCGCTATCGACTTAACTTCGTCGGCGTCGAGGGCGCGATTCCAGATCATCACGTTGTCTAGAGTGGCGTCAACGGTGAACTGATTACGAAACTCGCCGCTTCCGAGGTGCCCGCCGCCAAGCAGCACTGGCGCCTTGTCGGCCCGCATGCGACGCTTGAAGGCCAGAGAGTTTTCGAGCTTTCCGTTCACGTAGAGTTTGCTGACCGCGCCGTCGTACGTGCCGACAAGATGATACCACTTGCCGGATTGGAGTTTAGTAACACCGACATTGGTCTTAATCCCGGTTTGCCGAGCGGCCGGGCTGCCGATGTGAAAAAGCGGCTTCTGGGCCCCTTTGGAATAGCCCAGGCCAATCGCCGGATTCCACCAGTAGTCGTCGCCCTTGTTTACGATGTAGCCGTTTTCATTGGCGTAACCTTTGGGTCCGAACGAATGCAGATTCACCCAGACCGCCACGGTAACCGCATCGCGAATCTCGATGCTGGGGCTGTTTGGGATGCGGAGATAGTCGCCGCGCCCGTCGAGGCTGTAAGCCCCGCCGAAGCGGCCTTTTTCGATGAATTTGGCGTTATGGACCGCGGCGTGGTTCTTCTTTGGACTCTTGTCGAGGGCCTGCTTGCCGGCCTGATCGAACGTCAGGTGCAGAACGAGCCCTTTGTTCACGCCGAACCCGTCGGGCTCCGCCGCTATCGCCAGCGAACTCAACGCCAGCAGGACAACAACACATCGCATCATAAAGTTTCTCCGGTATCCGCCTGTCATGAAGAGTTGGACGCCCGACCAGGACGGTATGTTCCTGCCAATCGTACATCCCCGGGTCCGCGAAAACCACCCTGGGGTGCTGTAACTCCCGCCGGTTTTGATGCACTTGCATGTTAGTTCTTGCCAACCGAACGGTTGGTCAATACCCTTGCACATGAGGTATTTCCCGTGAGAACAAAAAGACTCCCCGCCGGATTTCTGGCGATTTTCGTTATTGGTCTTATCGCATATCCCTGCCACGGCGAAGACGTCAGGCGGTCGGTGCTGGCCAATGCGTCGGACTACAGTTACATGTGGTGGGCCAACGGTCTGCGCGATCAGACGAAGGCGTTCAACATCCAGACCAGCCGCTACGCCATGTCGTTTGACTACGGGAAGATGAAACTGACTCACGTTACGCCGCTGGCGAACGGGCCTGCGATGTCCAAGTCCCTGGTTATGAGCAACCGGGAATTTTTCGGAACGAGCAACATAAGCATGGAGTGCATGCTCCATGCCGACGGGCGCCAGTTCCGCCTGGCCGCACCCAAACGAATGAACCCCGCCGACTGCCAACTCATCGAGTCCGGGCGGTTCTTTCAGCGGCGCCACATGACCGATCTGGCGTGGGACGGGCGAGCCCCGAAAACAAAGAGCCGGATGGAGATCGCGGCCTGGCCGGACAGGCTTCTGCTGCTGCTGCGAGTCACGCCGGAGGCCGACATCACCGTCGGATCGCTGGAGATGACTCTTACGTTCAAGCAGGTCGGGGCAAAGCTGTCGGGCGGGAAAGTCTTCTCGCTGATCGGACCGGGCGACAGCGGCGTGGTGCTTACCTCGACCGACCCGACCTCGGTCGGACGCGGGGCATACGGCAAGACTTGCTCGTTTCGCCTTCAGGTCGGCCAGTGGCCGGCGGGGACCGAAAAGCAACTCGGCGTAGTCCTCTATCCCAGCGGAGACAAGGCCTCGCAATTGGCCCGGAACGCGGCGTTCGACGAACAGACGCCCGTAAAGATCGCCGCAACCCAGACGCATCCGACCAAGGCCAACCTGAAGGTCGCATACGATCCGGTGCAGGGATGGCACTATATAGCGTTGCGAAACGACCAGGTCGATCGCACCCCAGCGGGCGTCAACATCCGAGTCGAACGGGTCGCCCTTACGCTGACCAACGCCACGGACCGCCCGAGAACGACAAGGCTCTGTTTCGGCAAGACCCGTACGATCGGGATCATCGGTATTTCGGCGATGATCCATGACTCCGCCGGCGAGCCGATCGGCCTGCCGGTCCAGATATCCAAGAACTGGCACGTCAAGAAGTCCGAGAGATACAAGGGTCCGTGGTATCGCGGGCTTACCATGCTTACCGTCCCGGCCAGGACAACGCTGAAGATCCAGTATGTAAGCCTCGGCGCCATGTTTGACCGAGTGCCCGCAGCCTCGCACGCGCAGTTGTGCCTTGTCGGATGGGGCAATAACCAGCTCTGGGAGGAGGCGGCGATCGGTTCCTGGGGCGAGTCGATCTGCTTCGAGCCCGACCAGGGCCAGCGCGGCGGAGCCGTCCTGGACACGCGACCGCTGATGGTCCACTCGATGGGCGACAAGCCCAAACGCAAATGGGGCTGGACGCACAATGTCGGAGGCGCCGACTTCCTGGTCTACTACGACGCTGCCGGCGTCAAGCAGCGTAACTCGCGAATGAAAACGCTCCACCGGCGCAACTGTCCGGTCCTGACCGAAGCGACCTACGCCGGGCGAACTCACGACAGCAAGATCGACCTGCAGTACACCGCAAGCCTATATCGCAGCGACGACATCACGCGCGGGGTCTATCGGTTCAGCTACGACCTGCGCAAACCTACGGAATTCAAACGCATGGTTTTCTTCCAGTGCGGCGGCGACGACTACAGCTACACCGGCGAGAAGAAACTGGCGATCGGAAACGAGAAAGGCCTGATCGCCGAATGGGACGCCGACTGGGGCGGAGGAAAATACAAGACCAAACCGGTCAAGCTCGACGGGCGGGTTCCGTGGATATCGATGCACCAGGCCGTCAGGCGAAAAGACGACCAGGGCGCATGGGCCAATCGCGGGATTATCATTCGCAGTTGGGACGCCAGGTTGGGCGGCAAGCCCGCCATGCCGTGGGCGGCTGAACGCGGCGCCAGAGTGCGAGGGCGGGACACGTCGCTTATGGACATAGTTCCCCCTCCAGACGTTACGAAGCTGCTGCCCGGCGACTACGTGCGTGCAGTGATCGAACACGTTGTAGTCCCGCAAAACGCCGTCGACTACTACGGTCCCAACGCCAATCTCCGCGCCGCCCTGGTCAAGCACGCCGACACGTGGCGAATGATCCGTCGCGAATCACTAGGCAACACTGTGTCCATCAAGATTGCGTCCGGAAAACTGATTCGCACAAGGCCCGCGATGATCCAGGCCGACAAGAACAGTGCGGAATTTACGATCACCGGCGGCTTGGGTTACGCACCGATAACCATCTCCGGACTGACCGAATACAAGGGCGCGAAACTTGAGATTCTGGCCGGCGAAAAATGGCGATCCGTAACCTCTCGCCAGTGCGACTATAACGCCGAATCAGGCGCCTGGGAGATCACCTTCAGCGTGAACCTTGACTCACCGGAAGATAACCCAACGCCGCGCCAATTCCGTTTCAGTTCAGCCCCTGCCTCCCGAAACAGGCAATAACCTAAAACATCATAAAAAATTAGCTCAAAATCCGAATTCCCGGACTTGGGATTTGGGATTGTAGTGTATACTGTAAATGGAAGAAGCAGCCCTCCGGAGATGGAAATAATACGGCAGGCAGCGTCGGAAAGACGCCACTTTGAACCCCTGTCTCATGTGAACTAAAGCGGGCCATGCTGACATCCGTCAAGCCGCCCGGCAGCTACAAGCTGCCGGACGGCTTGCTTGTTTTATTACCTCACCAAATCGCATGGGTACTTGATGTTTGAACTATACCGATCATCGGGCCTATAATGGCTACGTGAACGCAAAAAATAACAAATCTGCCGACAGCGTAATAACCGATCACCGCAGGCAATGGCGCAGCTGCCGCTACGTATATCCTGTGATTTCCAGACGTTCCAAGGGCCTGAGCATCGGGATCAACATCAATCCCGACAAGAACTGCACGTTCGGATGCATCTACTGCCAGATCGACCGGGCCTGCGGACGGGGCCTCAGCGACGTTCATCTGGCGATACTGCACGACGAACTTCACATGGCGATCGAGGAGGCCGGCAGCGGGCGACTATGGAACGAACCGCATTTCGCACGGACACCGCAGGCCCTGCGAAGAATAAACGACATCGCGTTCAGCGGCGACGGGGAGCCCACCTGCACCAAAGAGTTCGACCTGGCGGTGGAAACCGCAGCCAAAGCGCGGCGGGATTGCGGCCGGGAGGACGTAAAACTCGTGGTCATAACCAACGCCACACGCCTTTCTTCGCCCCAATTCGAGCGAGCCCTTTCTATTCTCGACCGGAACAATGGAGAAATATGGGTCAAACTCGACGCGGGGACCGAAGAATATTTCCAGCTGGTAAACCGCCCTGTCGGAAACATTACGCTCGATAATATCGTCTCCGACATCACGCATCTGGCCCGCGCGCGCCCGGTGGTGATCCAAACGCTGATGTTCCGCCTCGACGGAGCCAATCCGCCCGGCGCCGAGATCGAAGCCTACTGCCGCCGCCTTGACAGCATACTTAACGCCGGTGGGGAGATCGCCCTGGTTCAACTCCACACAGTAGCTCGAAAACCCGCCAGCGATTCGGTCACCGCCATTCCCAATGAGCTCCTGGACGCCCTTGCGGCGACCATAACAAAGAGCGTCAAGGGCATTAATGTAGAAACATTCTACGGTGCGTAAACATTTGCGGGCTTGACATCCGGGCCGGGAAGTTAAGAATCATAGTCAGAAGTGGCGGGAGTCGATACAAACGCTCTTACAGTGAAAGGTGACGCTAATGTGGCCAATATCGAAGATTATCGTTTTCGCAGTTCCGTTCGTTATCCTGGCGGGAGGAATCCTGACAGTTCTCCTGCTGAAACAGACGATCCGCACGCGACTTCGCGTGAGCAAACAACTGCGGGCGGATCCCGATATTAACGAATGGCTCGTCACGTTCGACTGGAGCCGCAAAGTTCTCTATGTCCCGACCATCATCACATCGCTTGTGGCGTCGCTGGCGGTCGGACTCGTCGACGCCAACGTCCTGACCCAGGCGGTAGTGCCCTTTGTCGGGGGCATTTGGTTTGCGGTGTTTGCGATCAATTTCCTGGTCGACGAATACGTAGTCAGCATTAAAGTGCTGCTGATCCTGGTGCTGTGCATCGTGGCGTTGTTCCTTTGGCTGCAGTTCCTGGGCTGGGTCCAGCCGTTCCTCCGATCGTTCCACCATCTCGGCATCACAGTCGGATGGAGGGGTTATCTGCTGATAGCGGGCCTGTTCTTCCTGGCTGTGCTGATATCGTATATGCGAGGGCTGTTCTACTACGTCGCGATCACGCCCAACTACATGAACATCCAGACCGGACCAACGGAAACCGGCGAGCAGATCTCGCGTGAAGAATACTCCACGCGAGTAGACACCGGCGACTTCCTCGAACGCCTGTTCGGGTTCGGACGCATCATCATCACTTTCCGCGACCACCGACGCCAACCGCTGTCGCTGCTGGTCAGCAGGATCGGAAAGCAGTCCCAAAGACTTGAATCGCTCCGCGGCAAGCTGGCGATGGACAGGCACAACTCCATACCGCCCCAGCAGGAGCCGTAATAAAGATGGTTTAAGATTTGGGATTTAACACCCAACGACCGAGACATAACGAACAGCTGAACGGCTTGAGAGTCGTTCAGCTGTTCGCTTTATATCTCAGATTGCAGATACCAGACCACGCCCTTCATGCCGCGGCGCGGCGTGAGGCTCTTGCTATCCTTCCGATAACCATTGCGATCGAGCCCACGATCAACAGTACGATCAGAATCGTAATGGTCGATCGTCCCGCCCGCCACATATCACTAGGCACCGCCAGCAAACTCACTTCCGGATCACCGCCCGGATAGGAGAAGTCCAGCACCTCGCCGTCGCTGTCGGGCAGTTGGACCGGAAGCGAGAACATCCCGCCCGGTGCGGATCTTCCGTCAGTTTCACCGGCGCCGAGAACAACACGGCCGTTGCCGAAAAGGCCTCCGCCTCCGCCCTGGCCTTCGCCCTGACCTTGACCTTGGCTCTGACCGTCCGCATCGTAGGAAAGGGTACCGTCGGCGCCCGCGATGATCACACCGCCGACATTGCCCGTACCCGTGACAATCATGTCATTATTATTGGTCAAGATTCCGCCGTTTACGTTCAGAGTGCCGGAATTCGCCGTGAACCTCTGGTTGTTGCTTCTTCCGAGGTCCAACTGCGAATCGCCGCCGACCTGGATCGTCACATCTCCCTGCGTCACCTGGCCGGAGCCTTGCGGATTAATATTGACGAAATACCGCTCCAAACGGTTGTCGCCAAGGCCCTGGACCTGTTTTCTCAACTGGCCCTGTCGCATCACCAGCAACCGTTCCTGCTCACCGGCGAGTGCCTCTGCGACCTTGCTGAATTCGCTGTCCTTGTCGCCGTCATCCAATACCAACAGCTTATCCTTTGGGAGTCCGGAAGACGGCTTGAACTTACCGCCCTTTCCGGTCCGGGCGACGCCCTTGCGGCGATTGGCCAGCTTAGCTGCATTTCCGGCAAGCTCGTTTTGAATATTGGTCAACTGTTGAGTGCCTGCATTACGTACAAATTCCGGGATCAACGTCAGCACTCCGTTGCGATCGGCCTCCAGCAGTCCGTTATTGTTCGTTCCGCCGTTCAGGAAGAAATTAACATTACCGGCCGTATTACCCGCAGAGGACGGATTGGCGTCCCACTGGGTTATAAGCCCGGACTGCCTGTTTGAAAAATCATCGAGCTTGCCCCTGAGCCTCTGGTACTCGTTTTCGCCAATTTGGCGGCGATTATTCTCCAGGATCATCTTGTTGTTCGCAATCTCGAGGGAAAAGGCGTCGTTCGAAACTCGCCAGTTCTTCTGAAAGACCTTCTCCTGGGCTACGGTGTTGTACGACGAAATGTACGATTTGGACATTCGTTTCAACTGCGTAAGCCTCACGTCCAGTCCGATGCTGAGCCTTTCGGCGGTCCCGGCGATCGGAGACATATTGCCCTCGGGCCTAATGTATCTGAAGCCCTTGGGCAGGCGAAGCGACCATGTGGTCTGCTTGACCGGAATGCCTACTATGCGAATGCTCGGCGCGCTTATCCGGGATATGCCCGAAACGCCTGTTGAACTCTTGCCGGCGAAATAGAGCCTGACATTGTATGGTAAACCGCCTCGCGAGGTTTTCACCAGCGGCACGTGCACGACATCACCGCCCGATCCGCCGGCAGGCAAAACGGGCTTGACCGCCTGCCCAGCCACTCGCGCCGACCACAACCGCAAACCGGCCGGAAGCCTGACTTTCAGAAACTGCTCGCTGCGGTTATGCAGCGACAGGTCGGCCTGGTAGCGACACTGCCCGGACTTGCCGACCACTGTTTTCAACTCCATCAGATCGACAATCGCCTGGATGCGGCTGGCGATTTTCGCCGGAGTCACGCTCAGGTCCGCCGACCAGTCGTCCTCGAACGACTGGTAAACGTACTGCAGCGATTTGCTGACCTCCGGGCCGAGCATCTGCTTTTGAACGGCAACCGGCAGCGGACTCATAGACTTGGACACCGCCAACGCCAACTCGTACCTGGAAGTGTTCTGGATCGCCAGGATGGCGCGATATCCGTCCGGCGCGTCGGTCACTATCCTGGGCGCCGGCAGTTTGCGGGTCGAAGCGTCTATGGGAAGGGCGAAGTTCACCAGCACGTCGAACCGCCCGGTCAATTCGTTAGTCAACGCAACGGTCCACTTCTTGCATCCGTCCGCGGCGTCGGATAAAGCGACCGACCGCATGTACCGCGACGTAACGCCGGTAAGCTGGGCGTATTTCGCCGGGAGCGTAAAGCTGACCCGGTCGACCGGAGACCCCGAAACATTGTACCGCAGGCGATAAGTATATCCCGCCGACGTCGGATGCACCGACACTCCGGCGACTATTTCGACCCGCACTTTCGTCGGGCGTTTGCGGACCGCCAGTTCCAGCGAGATCCCGGGTTTTCGGTATCGATAGGCGAACTGCACGGCGTTTACCTGTGCTTTATCGAGCCACCCGCCCGTGACCGACGGCGCGATGGACGCAAGCAGCTTGCTCGACACGGTGTGGGCGTCCAGCGCCGGGGCGACCTGGACGGCAAGGCGCCCGGACTGGTCGTCTATCACCGCCCCATCGGCGTCAACAGCCTGGACTACAGGAGTCGACAGGCGGTCTATCTTCACGTCGTCGCGGACCAGCACCATCGCGATCTGCGACCTTACCACAGCGGTCCTGAAACCAACGTTCAGCCGGCGCGGCGACTTGGCGCCAGAAGCTTTCTGAACGTGCCATCCTTCAACGTCAGGTCCGACAACGCTCAGCAATTCGTAGTTATCCGGCAGGTTGAATGCGGCTCCGAAGAATCTGCTGGAACCGCCCTTTCCGCCCTGCCCGGCCGGATTGATCGACGCCTGGACGAGCAACTGAACGCGGTCGGGACTCACGCGGACCAGTTGATCGAGATTCACGCTGGCGACCGCCTGGCGGCGCGTGATCTGCATATGCAGCGAAAAGTCTCTGTAAGGCCACTGGTACGAGGCGACGGTCGATGTCGAATCGGCCAGCACCGACCCGACCGCGCCCCTGGACTTACTCGTCCTGGACAGGATATCGCGTCGCCTTCCGCCTTTTACGTCGGTAACCTTCAGCACCATACCGCCGGCGGTGTGAAGGTGTACGTAACCGGCCTCGCGACCAACACCCCCGGCCCGGGGCAACCAGAGCCTCTGGGGGCTCCCCAGCGCGGGCAGATCGCCGATCCAGTTCACGGTCAGATCGTATCGCCTTTCGGCCGGTCGGTAGAGACGAACGTCAACCACGCTGAACTTGCGACCTTCAATCGTCTTGACGCCTGCGATTCGATGGTCGCGAAGGTTGGCTCCGGTGACCTTGGTTATCGACACGCCCTGGGGGGCGAGCAGTTCGAATCGATCGTTCTGACCGGCGGGGAAGCTGTACGACATCTTGCTGGCCCCGACCAGAGCCCAGTGGAACACGCCGATATCGTGAGTAGCGGTGACCGAAAGCGTTCGGTCGGCGGCTCCGGCTCCGGCCTTTGGCGACCAGCGCAGTGCGACCCTGCGAGTCGAACCGAGAGGCACGGTCCACGAAACGCCCGCGCCGGCCTTTTCGCTTGTCAGCACGCCGTCTACACCTGGCGCCTCCAGTTCCAGATCCGCATCATCGAGGTGAACCTTCATCACCGCCAGAGGGAGCAGAGGAAGCAAAAGATTCACGCTCCCTTTCCTTCCGACGTATTTCGGCGTGGCGACGCCGGTCAGTTCGAACTTGCCCGAAACGGGCGCCCGCACGGCAAGCACCATGCCTTTGGGGCCAACCTGCAGACCCGCGGGCTTTCCGTCTATGGTCGCGGTGGTGACCGCCATGCCGGAAATCCCCATCGGCAGGACCGCCCAGCCCTTGTCTCGCGCGGTGATCTCCGCGGTCAGGGTGATCTTCATTTTCTTGTCGGCGACCACTACGTTGTACATCACGCCGGCCAGCGACACCTTACGGCTCGAGACAATCCCCTTGGCGGGCGTTTCTATCTTCTGGTCCGGATGCGCGAGGTTCCACAGCTTCACGTAGCGTTTGTACGGGAGCAGAACTTTGTCAGCTTCATCAACCTTGCGAGGGTCCCCGTCGTAAGGGACGACCACCGGGGCGATTTTGGGCCCGGCCAGCGCCGACGAACCTGTAACCAGCACGCCCAGGACAAGGGCCATAGCGACCTTCGGCACGCCGGTTGCGGCGCGGGCGACCAGGCGACTGAGCCCGACCATGCTGTAAACCACCGCAAGCAGGCAGACGGCGTAGAAACCGCCGTTGGCGGCGTACCCCAGGGCGGGAATCCATATCGTAACCAGCATAGTCGCCGCGCCGACCAGGATTATGAACGTGATCTTTCGTTTGGCTCGAGCGTTCAGGATCGACAGACCGACGAGCCCGACAATCGCCATTCCCACCCATATGCGCCCCTGGCCCACAGACTCTGAGGTCAGCGAGATCGTAAGCTCCGGGCCGCCCAATCCGCTGAAAACAACTTCTGTCGCACCCGAACCGGACTCCACCAGATCGACCGGCAGCGTGTGGCGCCCCTGGGCGAGAGTTCCTGTTTTGAACTGTTCGCTCTTGGGCGGTTCGGGTTTGGCGGGCTTCGGCGCGGGTTTGGCGTCAGGAGTAGGCTTACGGGTGCGAGTGGACGATGGCGGAGCTACTGGTCCATCCGCGGCGCCGCTCTCGTCGACCTTATCCTCTGCCGGGGCTTCGGATCCTTCGGCATTTAACATCTCAGCCTCAAAGGACTGCTTTTGCGTCATAACAGCACCCGGCATATCGAAACCATAAGCCGCATCGCCCAACTGCCCAGCAGCCAACTGCGGGCCAGCCAGCATCTCCGGATAATCTGGAGACATGTTTGACTCGTGTGAAGTTATCGCAAATCCTGACGGCGGAATGACCGTCCATTTGGCGGTGTTGATCTGCAGACCGGGCAATTCGACCGGGACCAGTTTGAGATCGTCCAACCTTACGCCCTTGACAGGCTCGGTGGCGTACACCATGGACACGTTCAAAGTTGCGCGTCCCTGCGGTATAGAAACCTGATAGTTCCCCGCCGCGTCGCGTTTCAGCTTGGCCTGGTTGGCGCCCACGCGAACCGAAAGGAGCTTGCTGGCCTTGGGCAGCTTGATCGTGAGGAACTGCAAGCCCGCGTTGACAACCCGAAGGTCCGCACGGGTCTGCTGCGACCCGTCAGAGCCGACAACGGTTCGGAGTCTCGCCGCGGTCACCAGGGCGTTGGGAATCACGTAGTTTTCGTGAACGGCAGTGGTCAGGCTGATCTCACACAGCGGTCCGTCTACGTGAAGATTATCGGTCTGGCGAAACGCGCCCAGCACTCTGCGCGCCGGAGCGGGAAGGGCCGGAAGATCGGTTATGTCCACGTCTCGAGCCTGGCTGGCCGACACGGTGACCGCCAACTCTTCAGCGGCCTCGATCGCCAGGACCTCAGTCGAACGCTCCACGCCCGCCGGACGCGCCATCGCCAAAGAAAACTTACCGTCAGGCAAGGCCTGTTCATAGTTCACGTTTACGCGCACGCCGCCTCGTCCCTGGGCGTCGAGTTTCAACTGCCACAGGCTGTAGGCCTCGCTGACGTTCCTGGGCAACTCCAGCGTGTCGGCCCCGGGCGCAACGATGCTCCGAGACGCCAACTGACGCCCGGGAGTACTAATGGTGAGCTTCTTGCCCAGCGACTTATCTGTCAGCAGATAAAGCGTCCTGGTCCCGACCCGCGTTACGTTGTATGTAATAGCGAACCGTCCTGAAACGCCCGCGGGGCTCACCGAAACCAGACCCACACCAGAGGCGGAAATACGGGGCTCGGGCCGGCTTACCGAAACTTCAAGCAGTCCAGCCGGCGCGGTTTCATACGTGTAGGCTGCACGAACGGCGCGGCCGAGGCCGGAAAACGCCATCTTGCCGACCGTTACGACCTTCAATCCGCCGGCGCTGGTGGAGACCTCCGCGTCGAGATCTCCGGCGACCGATACCGCCGCAATCCCCGAACTCTTATCGGCGACGCAACTGATCAGCGGTAAAGAAACCTTACGCACAACGGCCTGGCGACCGGTCTGGCCGGACGAAGACCAATCCCACTTGCCTGGAACCCGGCGGAGCGTAACGCTAACCTTGGCAACCGCCTCGGGCGCTACGGGGCTGGCCAGCTCCAGTTTCAGCAATCGCGTCGCACCCTTGTCAACGGTTCGGTACTCAAAACCCTTTTTCGACCCGTTAACGGTAACGCCTATGATATCCCACCCGCTCTTGGCGCCGGGCAGCGTGAAGTCGATTTCAAACACTTCGCGCCCGACGGCGGTCACATCGGCGGCCATGTGCGCGACCAGATCTTTGGGCGTAATAGAAAACGTCTGCCGTTCTACGCTGTGGGTCTGCCGCTGGATCTGGGCCAATTGCAGGCCCACCGACCACTTGTCGCCCCAGTGAAAATAGAGCCTTCCAGCCGAGCCGGTCATACCGACAATTTTCGACACTCCGCGAATATCCTGGCGTCTGGCTCCGGTCAGGGTTTCTGCGCACACAGCGAGCTGTTCGCCCGGATCGACCAGCACGTATCCCCGCTGGTATCCGGCTCCAATAAGCGAAACCGTCGGAGACGACCAGTTCGACCGGCCCATCGGAGCCGAAGCCCTGATGTGCAGAGCCCGCGTACCGCGCGTGGCGCTTCTAAGGCGCACTGTGAGCTCTTTGGAACCTTTGCCCTCCGGCGTGGAGACCGACCATTTGACCAGGCTCGAACACGAAACGTCGGTAATCGTCCAGACCGGGTCAAGCCCGAACACCAGTTCCCGTCGCCCTCTCCTGAGGACCTGAACGGTGTACAGGCAGTCCATGGTCTGTCCCGTCGGGGTCAGTGCGACTGTCGTGGCCGATTCGCCAAGGAGGATCGCCTTGCGATCTTCTTGGCGCCCGTTGCCCAGCAGCGCCACGCTAAGCGAAGCGTACCCGCCCAGGGTCAGATCTACGATAGTGCGGTCGCCCTGCTTGTCGTATTTTGTGTCCGCGACCGGTACGTTTGCGTGTGCTTCCTGGTCTCCGGGCAGTTGCAGCTTCATCGCCCCGGACACCGCGGCGGGAATCGCCAGGCTGAACTGCATTCCCCCGCCCGACAGTTCGGTCAACTTCACCGAACCCTGCAGCGTAAGCTTGTGGGCTCCTGTCCCGGAAACTACAAGCACCAGGCGTCCGCTGCTGCTGTAATTCGCCGGAGCCGGCTTGCCGTCCAGCAGTATCTCGGTCAGGCCGATTCGCCCGAACGGAAGCTCTACCGCCACCGGTTCGTCAGTGAGCGACCGAATCGCCAGGTCGCCTTTCAACGTGAGATTCTCACCGCTTACCGTCGCGGCGTAGTCGCCCTGGGTTATCTGCCCGAGCTTTGGAACGCTGTCGGTGAGGGCGGCTTTGTCGGAGGTGGCTTTCGCCGCTGCAAGGAGCTTGTTGAACTCCGTTCGGTCCATAAGCACCGCACGGTCGATTTTCGAAACAACCGCCGCGACATCCTTGTACGGAACGTATATTTTCGGCGGATCGGTCACCTCGCCGGCCAGAATCCCCGACGCCAACGCCAGGAAGACCATCGCCGCGAGGCTCCGCAACACCGCACTGCAACTACTGTCGTGATGTTCAGGCGTTTTCATTTTCGCCCCCTTCCGCACCGCTCAATTCGACCGCCTGGACCTGCTCGATCGGGGAATCCGGTCTGCCGGGAGTCGGCGGAGGGAGAGATCTTCCTTTCTTGCGCAACACGCCGAAGAACAGCCAATGGGCCAACCAGAGCAGCAGGACTAACAGGCATGCGAAAGCTCCTTGAGACGACGCATTTGCAATCAGCAACGGCTTGACCTGGTAAACGCCCCCAGCCGCGGCGAGAACCGCCAGCGCCAAGACCACACGTTTGAACCCGCTGAACTTCAGCAACACGATCCCGACGATAATAATCGCCCCCCAGAGAATCGCCACGAAGATCTCCCGCTTCATCAGAGTCATCGAAAACTCACTTACTCCGCCCTGCCTGGAAAAACTCCAGAGCTGGCCTTGGGAGGGGAACTTGCCCAATTGCTTCTCGTGGCCGGCCGACACCATGTCGAACAGGGAGTCGGTGTCGTATCTCGCCGCCAGGGCGAAGTTCCGGTCGTAGCCCAGCACCAGGTGATCGTCTGGCGTGTATACCCGCCAGAAGGTTCGCTGCACCGGCACCTCCGCCGGAAGCGCCGGGGCGGGCAGCTTTCTGTTGACCGCTCCGATGTCCGAGTCGAGTCCGTATGTAATCTCCAGCACGCTTCGTGCGACCTGGCCGGCCGAATGGGGAAGCTGGACGACTCTCACGTCGGGAGAAGGCGATTCGACCGCGGCTTCTCGCCCGTTGAGCATGAACGGATAGATCTTCGCTCCAGCGGGCATGGTCACTGTAAGGCGATCGCCCCTACTGGTCGACAGCAGGCAAATCATCCGCCCGTTCAGCGTTCCGTCGCGTGCGAGGGTTTGTTCCACGATCACCGCGTTGGCGATGGTGGTGTAGACATCGGCCTCTTTCTGCATTCGCACGGGCAGAGTGAGTTTGTATTTTGCGGTATTGTGCCGCAGCGCCATTATCGCGTCGCGTCGGTGCGGAGCCCACGGCAGGTCCGTTGCGCTGCTGGGGTCTCCGAACACCAGGTCGACCATCTCGCCGACCCGACAGCCAGCGTTGCTGCTTTTCTAACCGCGATGCACCCGCTCTGGTCCGACAGTTCGCCGGCCGCCAGCACCTGGGGCACGGCGATTACCGCCGGTCCGGCGTCTCCGGCGACCTTGTAGCTCTTTCGCCACTTTACGGTGAGTCGATAGGCCCCGGCGACCGGAGACTGCAGTACAACCTTGTAACAGGCCCATTTGATCGCGTCGGGGTCCGGGGCGCCGGCCTTCTTGTCGCCTGCGGGTCCCATGTTCGGATGGCGATCGGGCGGTAGAAGAGGTTTTTCCTTTATGTTGAGTCCCGATATCTCGACCCCTTCGTCGGCCAGTTCGGCCGGCATTCTAACGTAGAACGTGTCGACCGGGGCGTAGCGAACATTGTAGTCAACAACGGCTTCGTGCTGAACCGATCCGTCCTGGATATCCACCAGCCGATGGACCACCGCCGAGACCTGGGCCGGTTTGACGCTGATCTTGAAAGATGCGCCCGACGGCTTGTCGCGATCGATAGCCCGAAACTCAAACGCCATAGCGGGCGTCAGGCCTATCATCGCCCTGCTGGAGCGACTGTTCCTGAGAGCGGCGGCGGCTTTAACGGGAATGGACTGGAGCTGATCGAGCTTGTCGACCTCCGCCAGCAGTGAATCGGCCAGGTAAAGCATGAGTTGTCCGCGATAGTTGTGCAGGTTCTTCGCGTCGGGTCTGGGCAGGGTGAACTCGACCTTCTCATCCGGCGCCTTCCGCGCGGTTCTGGCGTGGAGTTCGAGCACAAACACGCCGGTAAGTTCACGTTTGAGAGTGATGTTCACAACGCGATCGGCGCCCTTGCCCGCCAGTTCGTAATCGTGGACGATGTTCGCCGGCCCAATCGAGGTTATCTCCCACCTGTCAGGCAGGTTCATTGATACTGAGAATATGCCCGCCCTGTCGACGGTGTACTGCAGGCGACCGTAGAGGCTCAGCGTGTCTTTAGCTGCGCCGAGGGCCCATACCTGCGACACCGACGCCCTGGGCGCCACAGTTGCGATCTGAACGTCGGCCCCGTAACCCGAGGAGGTGAATCGATACGCGGTGACGCCCGAACGGCTGCGGAGATTCGCCGGCAGGCGACCGACATCCACGCGAACGAGCTCCTTGTTGACCCCGACCACATCGACCGATCGGCGGGGAGAATGCGTAATTGCGATCAAGCCTGTGCGACGCAAAACGCGATGTGTCACGATAGGCGTCAGCGTCTGGGTGAACTTCGCCTCCTTCAGGAAACGCTCCATTTTCACCGTAAGCCCGTAGGGGCCTTTCGCTTCTGAATAGAGCTTAACGTTCAACACCTGAACCGGCGCGGCGTTCTGGGCCTTTGGAGGCGCCACTATGTCCCACTTGCTGATGTTTGCTCCGTCCACGGCGGTTACGCGGAACCCGGCGGGCAGTTGTATCGAGAAGCTGTCAACGCCCCGCCGGCGGATATCGTAGTCGAACTTCACGTCGTAGGTGATCAGCGCTTCGGCCACGTTGATATGCTGCAGTTGATTGCAGATGACAACCGGCGCCAGACCGGCTGCCGCCTGGGTTCGCGGCCGCCAGCTTAGCTTCACATTGTTCGCCGACCCGAGAAACGCCTTGAGCCTGGTCGATTTGGTCTTGTCCGGCGCGGTCACCTGGCTGGTGGTCGCCGCGAGCATCGGCTCGACGTCGACCTTCATGTTCTCTTCGGGTATCAACAGCTCCAGCGTGCTGATCGCGGCGCTGGGCATCTGGTACTCCAGTACGTTCTGTCCGGGTTTGGTCACAAGTTGCCTGACGAAGTCTATGCTGACCACCCAGCGCCCCTTGCCCTTGACCAGCAGGCGGTATTTCCCACCGACCACTCGAAGGAGCGGTTTGGCCTTGGCGTCCGGACCGCTCTTGAACGATGTTTTCGCCACGGCGACCTTCCCCAGTGCGATGGGCACCTCGGTCCACTTATCGTTCATAATGTCCACGGTCAGCAGGAGGTTCATCTCGGCCAGCTTGCCGCTTACCTTACCGCTGAAACGGGCGGTGGAGATCAGGTACCCCAGCGGTGATTCGACGGCTCCGGCCGGCGCTCCGCGCGCAGCGGTCCACAGGCGCTGAAAATCGGCGTACGGAAGGAACACACCCTGCTTTTCAGACTCGAATACGTCTTTGAGTTTTTCGTAGGGAATGTAGATTTTTTCCGGGGCTCGTTTGGCGGGCTGTGCTGGTGCGGCGCTGATGCAGAGAAAACCGACCACCATCGCAATCGAAAGAAACCGTCCCGCAACCGTCAGGCGTTTGGTCATGATAATTGCTCCACCGTGTTGATCTGTGCGTGCTGGTCGCCCGTACGACCCAGCCGCTTCAGACGCTTGGTAATAATAGAGAGACGGGCGTTAGTATATTTGACGTTCGAAACGGGCCAAAAGTTCTCTCGGAAAAAAAGATTCCTCAAACATTTATGGAAATGAATTCCCCGATTCGCTCAGCGCGCAGAATGGGCGCAGTTTGAAGGATATTGGATCAGCGTAGTCTGATCAGGCGGTGATCGTCTCTCGGGCGCCTCTGGCGCGATGGAGAGTGGAGATTTCGTAGCGTCCGAGGTGGCAGGAGTCCAGTTCGTGCCAGTGCGTTACTCGCGATTCGTCCGCCCGCCAGCACAACCGCACTTCGCGTCCCTCGACCATCGCCGGGAAATCCACGATTCCAAGCTCCCAATCGCAAAGTTCGGCCCCGACATCCTCAATTTCCTCGAGGCATATGCGGATACTGTCGGCGGTGAAAACCAGTTCGTCGCGAGCGTCTTCGAGTTGCCCGAAGAGATTGGCGGCCTCAAGGGCCTCGACTGTCTCGTGTATCTGCAACAAGCGTTCGTAATGCTTTACCACGTCAGCAACTATGCGCCTTACGAGCACCAGTGAGCTGTTGGCCTCGTCAAGCGTGAAGAAATGACGTATTCTCTGCCCGGCTGGGGCTTCCTGCGCTGTATGGTTTAGGTTCATCATCCTTGATTCCTCTTTCAAACCGCTTACAGCGGTAACGCAATTCATCGGCCAAATCGACCCGCCGACATGAGCCTACCGGGCGAAAAACGCATAAAATCTTAAGAATCCGACCGTTATCCGCCCACAGAAAGCGTTGACAGCCGCCCTGCTGGAAGTGAGACTAATCTCTTGGGCCCACAAACTCTTGAACCCAACGGAGCAGCAATGAAACACAGAATCACTCTTATCGGTATCGCCGCGAGCCTGTTTGTTCTAGGAAGCGTTTCCGGCGCTATGGGCAAATCGGCCCCAAAACCAGTTAAGGTGTTCATTCTGGCCGGTCAGTCGAACATGGAAGGTCAGGGCGTCGTGGCGATGGACCACCCGAAATACTACAACGGAGGCAAGGGCAACTTAGTCCACTCGATGAAGAACTCGCCCCAGGCCAAACGCTACACGCACCTGAAGGACAAGTCCGGCAAGTGGGTCGAGCGGAAGGATGTGTGGGTCTCGTTCCAGACCGAGCGAGCCGGGCACAAGACAGGCTCGCTGACTATCGGGTATACAAGTTACGGCGGAAAGGCTCACATGGGCCCCGAACTGCAGTTCGGCCACGTTATCGGCGACCATTTCACCGAGCAGGTTCTGCTGATAAAGACCGCCTGGGGCGGAAAGAGCCTCTACAAAGACTTCCGCCCGCCCAGCAGCGGAGGGACGGTGGGCCCCTACTACACCAAGATGATATCGCAAGTGCGCGATACTCTGGCGAATCTCAAGAAGCACTTCGGCGACTACGCCGGACAGGGTTATGAGATCGCAGGATTCGTATGGTTCCAGGGCTGGAACGACATGTGCACAAAGGAAGCGATCCCCCAGTACACAAAGAACATGGTGAACCTGATCAAGGACGTGCGTAAAGAGTTCAAGCTCCCAAAGCTGCCGGTGGTGATCGGCGAGTTGGGCAACGGCGGCGAGAAAGCCAATCGCGGAAACATGGCCGCCATTCGCACCGCCCAGGCCGACGCAGCCAAACCCGCGGAGTTCAAGGGCAACGTGCTGTTCGTGAAAACCGCACAGTTCGCCCGACCGGCCAAGGAATCGCCCAACACCGGACACGGGCACCACTGGTTCGGAAATGCAGAAAGCTACTTCCTGATCGGCGACGCTCTGGCGGAAGGAATGAAGAAACTGCTGACTTGCGCCAAACCCAAGCCAGCCAAATAAGCATGTTCGGACTTCTCAACATAAACAAACCGGTCGGACCCACGAGTTTCCGTGTCGTCGCGCAAGTGCGAAAGATGGTCGGCGGGCGGAAAACGAAGGTCGGGCACGCCGGAACACTCGATCCGTTCGCAGACGGAGTACTGATTGTGTGCATCGGCGCCGCGACCCGCCTTGCCGACTACGTCCAGAAACAGACCAAGTGCTATCGGACCGGGATAACACTGGGAGCGACAAGCGACACACACGACATAGAAGGCGATATCATCCGGAATCCCGACGCCGCCGAAGTCGACGTCAATGAAGTGAAGAAAGTTCTGGAGATGTTCATCGGGCGGATCGACCAGATTCCTCCGGCCCACTCAGCAGTTCATGTTGACGGCAAGCGAGCATACGATCTGGCGCGGGCGGGACACAAACTGGACCTGCCGGCCCGGGAAGTGAACATATACGATATCGACCTGATCGAATACAGCTACCCGAACCTCACGATAGACGTAACGTGCGGGGCGGGCACGTACATCCGCTCGCTGGCCAGGGACATCGGCGAGAAACTCCGTGTCGGAGCCTACTGCAGCAGCCTGAGGCGAACGGCAATCGGGAAATTCGACTTCGCCGGCGCGGTCGATCTGGACAATATAGACCCCGCCGCCAGCCTGATAGATCCAATCGAGGCTCTGGATATGCTGACGAAGATCCCGGTGGACCCCGAAGCCCAAAACCACTTGGCAATGGGAAAGACTATCGTCCCGCCGGTTATCCCGCAAAACCCAACCAGCGAAATAGCGGTGACCGACCAAGAGGGCCGGTTGCTGGCGATGGCGGAACTGATCGACGCACCTGACGGACAACTCCTCAAGCCCAAGAAAGTGTTCATCCAAACCCAACGCCAACAGTAAACCCCGCGCTGCAAAACACGATACTACGCCCGGCGGGACTCGAACAAAATTCTGTAACGAACGAAACGGGCGACAGTTACGAAAACCGACATAATTGCGTGGGGACTGCCGAGGGGACTGATCGGGAGTTTTGCGGGTCAAAACGCCTGATTTCCGATACCTGCGACTCCGACTTGCAGCAAGTAATCAACGCCTGGCCGACACTGCCCGATACCGTGCGGCGGGATATT
>PVBE010495086.1_pt1 | contig 24305 bp, 21 predicted proteins | sample 1631181 | NCBI WGS metagenome assembly PVBE01 (sample SAMN08397723, study PRJNA350692) | Marine metagenome, whole genome shotgun sequencing project. | isolation source: water | place: Pacific Ocean | collected 2012-04 | reverse complement strand
CATCATTTTTCTTATACATTCTGTCTAAATAGCGCTCAATATCATTTTTTAACCCCTTATACCTACATTATGAAAACACTAAACAACATTTTTCTTTTTTGCACACTGCTGTTAGCAGGCACAACCTTAACCCAGGCTCAGGATGTTAAGATAATGACCTACAATATTGGCTCTTCACAATGGGCAGACACCAGAGATTCGGTCTTAACACGAATTCAAGTAAATGATCCGGATGTAATTTGTATTCAGGAAGCCATACCAGCGAGAAGACAATTTATCGAATCAAATCTAAAAGACCACCATCTCCTGGCCACTTTTGGCAATCATGCAGATGTGTCTGAAACACACATCCTTTATCGAAAAAATATGTTTCGAGTGGTTGATAGCGGTTATGTAAAACCCGATGTCTTTGTAGGCTACACGAGTTTTGAGCGCTTTGTAAATTGGGCTAAGCTGGAACATTTGGAAACGGGTGAAAAATTCCTGGTTCTTGGTAATCACTTCATTCACACATCTGGTCCTTATATCGATTCAGGGCGCGTTGCACAAATACGCCATGCTCTGGCTTTAGTGGATGTTTTGCTTCAATTTCAAAACGAAGAAATGCCCGTTATCGCATTGGGCGACTTGAATTCCACACGATACAAAGTAGTGATGCGCTATCTTTTGGATCGCGTACCACTCACCCACAATTCTGCCACTGTCTTCAATCCGTTTAATTTGAAAGATGCCTGGTTCCAGGCGAACCCGGGCGTGATGAAGCCACCCACCCTATCAATTGCCTCTCGCGCAATTGACTGGATTTTGACTTCGAAAAACACTGAAGTTGTGGAAGCATTAATTGACAGCAATGGCCAGGATACGTCAGGTGCATACCCATCCGATCATTTTCCGATGATGATAAAAATCAGGTTGTCGGATTTGGAAACCTATCAGGGTGCCGAGCCGGTTGGGCAAGAAGACATAAGGACTTTTCCAAACCCATTCACCGATCATCTCACCATTAAAAACCCTCGTGGTGAAAGTTATGAAGTTAAGGTTTGGTCAGCAAAAGGCAAGTTGCTTAAATCCGAGAGTCTCACTACTTCTTACCTCATGCTAAATACCCGAGCCTGGCCGAAGGGAGTGCATCTGGTTGAAGTGATCGGTAAAACCCAAACCTATTGCCAGAAGGTGGTGAAGCAATAACAAAACGGGATCTTCGTCAATGGAACATCTTTGGCAATATTTGCCAATTGATTGTTCGCCCTTATGAACTTATTTAAATCAAAACGAGAGCGTAATCTGTGAGTGCTGATTCTGTTTCTGGTGTTGGCCATCTACGCTACCCTTGGGCTGGCGGGGTCATTGGCCGAAATGCTGCGGGAACATGAACTTCTGGTTAGCACAATGGTTCTTTGTTTTCTATTCACGATTCTGGCCACAATTATCGGCAGTGGCTTGAATTGGCGCCTACGAGGTAAAGAGATTTGGGTTCTATTCGGAATTATCACAGTTTATGGGCTGATGTTCGTTAGAATGGGTGGCAGCATAGAAGAAAGAACCCACTTGTTTGAATATGGCATTGTGGCCATCATTATGCACCACGCATTCATCGAAAGAATAAAACAAGGAGGAAAAGTTCCGGCTCCGGCTATTCTTGCTATAGTATTAACATCGTTGTTGGGTTGGCTCGATGAGGGCATACAGGCTGTCCTTCCCAACCGCGTTTACGACATCTTTGACGTTTTTGTCAATTTTCTTTCCGCCTTTATGGCTATTTCGGCTAAGCTGGCTCTAACGTGGACACAGAAAAGAATCACCAATGCACGAAGTTGAAGTTTTTCGATCTTCATGAAGAATGAGCCGATGCAAACAGGTTTACAGCTCAATTAACACGCTCTTCTTTTCCGAGGTTAGCAGATACGATTTCTGAAGTGTAGGAAAATTGAAAACCACACGATTCTTGTAGGTTGGTTCGAATTCATAAAAGCAATCAAGTTGAACCGAGATGGTGGAAATGGAACCCAACTGCTCAAAGGATTCCAGTTGAACATAAACCTGGCCACGCAGTACTTCTGATGATGAAAGCTGCAAGGTGATAGGTTTTTCGTTCACTTGAATTGTGCTATGTTGATTTATGTAATTGGTGAGGCAAAGGGCGGTGGTTCGTTCGAGGTCGCACTCATGCTTCCAATCGAAATGTGATAATTCATGTTGATCGATCATGAATAGGACCTTGAACTGTTCTCCCTCCTGCGAGAAGTGAAATTCAGCCATCTCTCCACCATGAAATTGTGGTCCAACCCAGGGAAGGATCATTAAAAACCAATACATCATTCTACTATAAACTTTTGGGTGAACTGATCAGTTCCAACGGTGGCCTGGAGAAAATAAGTTCCAGCATGCCATGATTTGGTTTCAATTGTTTCCACCATTTCTTCCGAGCCAAAATGAACTTTGCCCTGTAAATCATACACGATGATCTCTTTCAGGTCAATCATAAATTTTGCGCTCAAAGAACGAATGTTTAGATGATCTGAGGCAGGGTTGGGATACACCTCAAAACCAGCAGATGAATAGTTAGTTGGTTGAAACGGATTCTTAAAACGCGAAGCATTGAAACTACAATCTGCAGGGGCAGTTGAGGACGGGCAATTCGGACCAATCCTGAATGAATTATCCACATACAAACCCTTGAGACACCTCGGGATGTTCGGCCAATTATCAGTTAAGACATAATAGTAAGTTCCATTGGGATATTCAGGAGTTACGGCAAATCTCCCACCACATTCATCGAGCAATGGAAGAATCGGGATGAATTCATAATCCTCAGCGTAGGTACCATCATAAGGGCCATTTGGAGCAGAAATTCCATCACCAGGTCTGTTGCCAGATTTTAAACTGAAGCTGCTTTGAAAAGCTGAAATGCCACCCGATGAATTGGAGGAATCCGTGTAGAGATATTTGTAGTAAATGGGGAAACCATCGGCCGCATAGCCCAGCAATGGCGAATGTGCCGTGCTATCAATTCCGAGATCATTGAGGAGATAATCCTGTGGAGCTTCGTGATAATGATATCGACTTACATTGTTTACGTGACCACCGTTGATATCCATATTCAGGATGAAGGCTGCTTCAACATGCCAGGAAAGGTTTTCCTCAAGCGTGTTTGGATTAACCCAGTAAAGCCTGGCAAAAGGCGAATAGTTTACTCCTTGCATCGACACACCGAACACAACTCCTCCTCCGCATCCCTGAGAGGTGCTGTCTTCTGTTATCACTTTGGCAACGCCTTCAAATTCAGGGTATCGACACATGGAATAATCGAATCTTTGGGCACTTAAGGTGTTCCCCCCACCGAAAGGCCCGTACGCATGGCCGGGAATGTTGTTTGAATAGCATTTTCTCACGTTATCGATCGCTTCAAAACACACTGCATTGGAAGTATCATTGCTGTAGATTGCGGCCGTATCGCATGCTGCGGAGATGGAGAACAATTGATCGGAACTGTAGGCCGAAAGGCGTAACGGGGAAACATTACATCCACTTTGCACGCGCCATTTGAAGTTGCCCAACGGAATATTGTTGATGGTGTAGCTGGTGACATTCCCTGGCGTAATAATCGTTCGGAAACCGCTGGCATAGTTGCCGCCTGCAGTTTGTGCTTGTAGAATGTACCCAATCGCCCCAGGTGATTCATCCCAGGAAAAGGTTGCCGAGTTTCCGTTGGTTTGTGTTTGAAGATTTGTTGGAGAAGAGCAGGACGGAATGCAGAACGTGTCAACAGACGACCACGCACTTGTAAAACCACTGCACACCACTTTCAATCGCCAAACGTAGCATGTTTCATTCAATCCATTTGCCGTGAAAAAAGGATTTGTGGTCGTGATAGTAACCCATGAACCCATACTTGAACCCAACACTCCCCCATTCACGATATAATTGATCGCATCGTTTTGGGGTTCCCATTTCAATCGAGCAGATGAGGCATTGCCTGCAGACACAAGGTTTACAGTTTCCATAGCCCAGGGCACACATTCATCTGCACAGCTTTCTTCCACTTCAAATGGGGGAGAAGTGCAGTGTCCTGTAATTCCTGAAACTGCCATTTCGTAAGTTCCTGCAGTTGAAGTCAGCAACACGCTTGAATCTTCTCCGGCCATCACCACTCCGTTGAGATACCAAGCGTAAGTAGCACCAGTTTCTTCGCTCCCGATGATTAATATGGTGTCATTCGTTGCCGGACAAATGGTGTTGGAACCGGCCGCTGTCAGGGAATCGCAATCATCATACAAGGTGCAGGTAAAGGTTGAACCAATTTCAAGATAGCCTTGGGGTGTAGGCGTTTGTCCACTGAAACCAGGATAGTTGGCCGCGTACCGGGTACATCGAAAAACGTTGTTATCGGTTGCGGCTACTCCTTGCGTAATGGGTCCGAAATTGTTGATTGGGTTGAGGTACTCCCAAACGATAGATCCGGCAGTGTCAACCTCGAAAAAGCGTCCACCAACACCCTGGCAAACCAGGGTGTTTCCGTTTGGCAAGCGCTCTGCCCCCGAAATGATATTTGAATAAAAGTCTGTAGGCGTTGGTGCAACATAGGTCCAGTCGAAATCTGAGGGGCCATAAGCTCCACCATTATAGGTGTAATTCCCGTTTTGGTCCACAGGTTGGGCGATAACATTCACTGTGGAATAGTTTTGCCCCACAGCCGAGCCAGCCTGGTTGTTAAAAACCATAATCTTCCCGGCATCTGGCAGTCCATCAGGAATCCAATGTGTGTGATGTTGAAGAAAGAGTTTCTGATCGTTTCCGTTTCCCTGGTCGTAGGCCTGGGGATTGCCCCAACGGAACAACAAGTCTCCGCCTTTGCCATAAGCACCTCCGGAAGACCCAGCTGATTCCGCCAATGAAGTGGAATGGTCGATAATCCATAACTCACTGAAATTGTGAACGCTGATGATCACTTGGTCTGAAGTAGCGTTGTAATCCACCCCGTTAATATGGAGCCAGTCCGTTCCATTATGGTTCAGGAAATTAATGTCTATTCTTTCAGGGTGTTGTCCAACAACTCCAAAGTCATCCTTGGTTGAATCCTGATCCTGGATCAAATGATCCCAGGCTTTCCATTCCCAGACTACAGTCGCGCCTCCATTCACCAGGTCGGGTTGAATTTCGATGATCTGCTCTGAATTAATGGTTGCATTTGGGGTTGAACTGCCTGCCTGAGTAACTTCCGTTTGTGTACGTTCGTCCCAAACAATCAACAGGATATTTCCATTTGGAAGAAACTCAATATCGTGATGTTGCCGACCATGTGTTGCACTAACTGAGTGACTCCACAGCAGGTTGCTGTTCCAATCTATCATTTCAACAATTCCACTGCTATTGCCACCCTGGCCAATACGGCCGGCTCTTAAAAGCACACCGTTTTCAAGCAGGTAACATGATAGTCCTGGTTGAAAAGTACTCGACCAACTATGGACTTTTTCGCCACAATTATCAATCAGGTAGGTTTCGGTGCTGCCCATTGGCGCGAACAACGTATAGCCATTAAATGATTCAGCTGTGTTAGAAAACGAGCCAACGGTTTGTTGGGCGGAAACTGTAAGGCATGAATTGATTAGAATGATGATCAGGAAGAGAAGTTTCTTCAGTAACATAAGGTTGGATTTGCACGCTGAGACAGTAAAGATCGCAAAGCGTTTAACTGGTAAAAAAATAAAAACAGTTGAAGGTTATTCCCTTTAGGACATGGAAGCAGAACCGAACAGTTCTAATACTCTGCGTAACCACCAGCACCTTGTTTAACCAAATCCCAATCCAGATTAAACGGTTGTTCCTCGAATTCCTCAGAAAGTTCGTATTCGAAAGATCTCTTGATGCGCGACATGTTATTGGGATGTGTCATGAACATTTCAAGTTTCCTGTCATAACCTCCCAGTTTATCATCCAATCTTCTGAAAAAACTCCCCAGGTTGCGGGGACTCAGACTGCATTTTTCAAGCAATGCAAGACTAAACTCATCAGCCTCCTCCTCTTGCCTGCGATCAAAAACGGTAGAAGCAATCGTACGGCTGATTTCGTCAATCAAAACGGCATCACCTCCTGTCAATATGCCAAACAGTAAAGCAATCCCCAATTCTTTAATGATTCTGTCAACCACATGGCGGTGTTCAATATGTCCCATTTCGTGGGCAATTACAGCTGCCAATTCCTCGGGTCGTTCAGTAAAAGAAATGAGTCCGGAAAAGACCACAATATTTCCCCCAAAGGTTGCAAAGGCATTGATCTCTTCGCTCTGCACTACCATCACATTGTAATCATATTCTGTAAGGCCAATGCTATCGATCAACCGCTCTTTTATCACATAAACCGCAGAATCGACCAAAGGATTGTCGAGAACAGTTTCATTTTCGAGATAGGCCTCCAGGAAAAGTTCGCCAAGTTTTTCCTCTTTGTCGAAAGGAAGATCTATGGGGTTTTCTTCAGGAAAAATGGGGAAATAAGTGAACACTGCCCAGACAACACCAAAGACAGCCAGGAGGATCAGCAGGTCGCGAATGATTCTTGTACTCATATTCAAGCTTGCTGCTTATAGTTTGGGTGGAGCGTTGACGTGCTGGCGTTCTACCTTTTCCTTGTTCAAAAAAGCGTAGTGATAAGAGATTCTTCCAAAAAACAGAAAGTAGAACATTCGGCCTCTTCGTGCTCGCACAGCAGCCACTATGCTGAACGCAAAATACAAGATGTTCACCACGGCCGCCATCGCCAGGTAGCCGAGGAAAATGTCGGGGAAATCTGCCTCCTTTATTAAGAGACGAACAAACCAGATTACAGCCACCGCGTTGATTAATGTTGTCGGTAACTGAGAAAGAACAGATTGAAGTGAATGAAAATGCACAAACCGACTTTTCGATTTGTTAACGAAATGATAAACAACAGCTGCAATCAAGTTAATAATTGGGAAAGGCAACCCAGCCGCTAACGAAGCAAACATCATGAAGTAGGCACCCATAGCATCCTCTCTTTCACGGATAGGAATGTCATCAGGTTGGGGTATTTCAATGTAATCGGACTCGGCCGCAGTTCCGTAAGTTTCGCTCATGGTTGATATTTTGAATCGCCTTCCTGGGTATTTTGATCCGGGCCACTCGCTTGCGGAGAATCTTGTGGGGCAATAGGTTCATCTAATTCACCATCTGTGGTTGAATCGTTGGATTCGCCAGGTTGCTCGTCCAAAGAAAAGGGTGGATACTCGTCTGTGAGAAAGGACAGATACATGTTTACACGAAGTGACCAACGCATTAAGCCTACATTGAATTCGTACCAATTTGAGGGATAGTTTCCAGTAATCAGAACCACCCACCAGGCACAGAAACGAAGAATTGCGCCCCACAATGCAACAAACATCAACACAAAAAGATGGGGCAAGGCACAATACCAGATGCCGAAAAAGGACTTTAACAACAATGTTCCACGGCTAAGTTCTTCAGGATACTCCGCTGAGAAATGGGTGTGGTCGTCATTGTGCGTTGATGCCAAATGCAGGATAATCATCTGCAAGGTTCCAATAGCGCGCTTGCCAGCGTACCTGCCAGCCAATGAACCCAATCTGGAATTCATAAAAACTTTCGGGATAACGCTTGGTAAACAGGATAGACCACCATGCAATGAAAGTGAGAATGGAAGACCAAATGCTCAAAAACATAATGCAGAAAATGTGCGGCAGGTCGATGTAAATGAAGCCTAAAAAAGTGCGAAGCAAGAGTTCTCCCCTGGAGAATTCTTCCTAGTGACGAATAGTGAGTTTCATGAGAAGTGGTTTTAGGATTTTCTGGAAAGATTTCCGGTTGTCGAAAAATAAGAAATGTTTACGATTTTGATTATGGGTTGTGATCAGGAAGGAACAATTTTTATTCAATTGAACAAAAAACGATCACTGAAAAGAGATACACATCTTCCCGCTTTCAGGGCAGGAAGTTGCGGAAGATGCGTTTCGAACAGCATGATCAATCACTGATTTTATTGTTAGCATTTCCGAGTGGTTAAGGTTGCATGGCGTTATACCTTTGGGCTTAACAAAATCTTCCTGATTGACGGGAATCACATATTGTTCGTATGAAATTCAACGACTTAAAACTTATTGATCCCATCTTAAAAGCCTTACGGGATAAGAACTACACGGATCCTACCGAAATTCAAAAAAAAGCCATCCCAATCGTTCTGCAACGGCAAGATGTTATGGGATCTGCTCAAACCGGCACAGGAAAAACAGCTGCCTTTGCTATCCCGATAATTCAACTTATCCACAAAATTGAAGGTCAGAAAAACGGGTCAATTACCCTACGCGCGCTCATTGTTACCCCAACTCGCGAACTGGCCATTCAGATAGAAGAAAACATCAAACTTTACGGGAAGTACACCAACATCAAGCACACCGTGATCTTTGGTGGGGTGAAGCAAGGAAAGCAAGTTGAAAAGCTAAAAAAAGGAGTTCACATTTTGGTGGCAACACCAGGCAGGCTCCTCGATTTAATCAACCAGGGTTTCATTCGTTTGGATACGGTGAAAATATTTGTGCTCGATGAAGCTGACCGGATGCTTGACATGGGATTCATTCATGATATCAGAAAGTTGCTCACATTCTTACCGGAGAAACGCCAATCACTTTTCTTTTCAGCTACCATGCCAAAGAACATTGTGGAGTTATCGAGGAGAATTCTGAAGAATCCAATCAAAATAGCGGTCGATCCGGTTTCATCTACTGCAGAGACCGTTCAACAATGTGTTTATTACACCAACAAGAAAACAAAGATCGATTTATTGCTGCATGTGCTAAAAGATGAAAAGATTGATCACGTGTTATTATTTGCCAGAACCAAGCACGGGGCCGATCGCATTGCAAGAACTCTAAAGAAGAAAAATGTAAACTCTGCTGCAATTCACGGTGATAAAGCACAAAACTACCGGCAAAAAGTTCTGAAGCAGTTCAAGGATCGGCAACTCAGGGTATTGGTTGCAACCGATATTGCTGCACGTGGAATAGACATCAACAAGTTGGAGTTTGTGATAAACTATGAAGTGCCGGATGTGGCGGAAACATACGTTCACAGAATTGGCAGATCAGGTAGAGCGGGGGAAACCGGGATGGCCATTACATTTTCTGAGCCAGAGGAAAATGTGTCAATCAAGGAAATTGAAAAACTGATAGGTAATAGAATTCCAGTTGTGAAGGACCACCCTTTCCCGCAAACAGAAAAGCCCATGACCGCCAGGGAAAAGAAGGAATGGAACGCGGAGAAACAAAGACGGAAGCAGGAGTTTTTTACCAACCGCAACAAAAACAAGAGAGCCAAATCAAGACGGTGATAAACGCTGGGAGTACAAGTCAATAGTCGTCCCAGTCCAGAAATCCAAATTTGTAATTGAAATCCTTTGCCACGTTTTCATTCAGGGGCAGATAAATAAATTCCACCCAATTTTCAGGGGTGTAGTGCTGCGCAAAAAGCTGATATGTGTAACTTCCGCTGTTAGCCGCTAACTTGATGCTGGTAGTCCCAATCAATCTTCCGAAAAGTTTTAAGCTGCTGATAAAACCGATATCATCGTCCCCGGTTCGTTCAATATCGCCAATTTGAATACCGTTGTTGATGACTTTGATGACCATGTGCCGTCCTTTCACTTTCATTAAAAACTTGTTCTCAGACCATTTGTATTTGAAATAGGCATCATCATGAATCATTCCTCCCATTTCACCGGAAATGGCTGAATTCTCCAAAATTCGCAACGATGGCTTGAAAAACAGGTCGATCACGCGCTGCACAAATTTGAAGTACCCCTTCCCGCCCCCATTCGCAATTATTTTTTTGGAACAGCCGAAGTTTCGGAAGTTGATTTCAAACAATTGAAATGCCTCAGGATTTTCAAATCCAATTTTCTTTACAAATCCCTTGGCCGCCACGGTTGATGGAAATATGTAAACAAAATCAAGCCCTTCGTGCTTTGCAAGGTCGTGAGTCATGTTTACAATCTTCACAAATAATCCTTTCCGCTGATGTTTTTGAATCGTGAGTGCATCAACTCCCTGGGCTGCTAAAACATTAACACCTTTTCGCCTCATTGGCATAGGCAAAACTGAATAGGTAGCAGCCGGTTGACCCATTTCATCATACGCGATATAGCCGATGTATTGCGCTCCAAAACTTAGTGTTTGGTGCTTTCGCTCTAACTCTTCAATTGAAAAAGGCTCCTTGTAAACTTGTTCCAGCAAGAAAATAACATCCTTGAGTTTGGCGGCAGAAACCCTATGAAAAGTGAACTCGCTCATGGAGGTATCGCAATTACTTATAGTTAGATTTGAATTGGTGGTGAAGATATTCTAAAGAGAAGAATTATCGTTTCAGTAACGCATTAGGAATCATCTTCCGAGCGAAATTCTTAACGCGATCTGGATAGAACGGCAGTATTTGGTCGGTATTGAATCTGAAACGAAAATCCCCTAAAGCAGATTCGTGCGCTTTTCCATTATTCATAGCGGTTGAATGATTTGGAAGATTAGCCTTCCCATTTTCATGGGCAAAGCAAGTCGCCAATTCACCAAAAGGAAGAATGATTGCCCCGTAATCTTTAGCTCTTTGAATCACCCCATCATAAAGTTCAAACAAGCTATTGCCCATTAAGGCAGCATAGCAATCATGAAAGCCGATTGCAAGAGTATTGCGCCTTTCAAATTGAAACTCAAAATTATCTAACCAGGCAGTTTTATCTTCTCTATCTGTAAAAAAATACCAATCGTCCATACAAATAGGCAGCCGAACCAAACTGTCGGAAATGAAGTAGGGTTCGCTGGCCTTGTCGCTTTCAGCGGTCCATCCGAATTGATTGGCTACTTCGGCCGCAATTGTGGTTTGGTCCCATTGCGAGCGTGGTGAACGATAACCCTGAACCTGGGGATCAACTCTTCTGCAGGATTCAACTTCGTTGTAAAAGATTTCTGGCCGCCAATTCGTGTCATGAGAATAAGAATGAAAGGCTAATTCGTGACCTGCATTCCTGATTTTAGCGATTAATTCCGGTTGGGTCTCAATAATTTTTCCTACAACATTATAGGTGGTTTTAATTCCATGCTTTTGCTCCAAAGCAATGAACTTATCAACTGCTTCAATGCAATCAATTGCCTTTACATCACAATCGAAATCCTGTTCGGTATCATGAAAAAAAGTAACAATTCGGGGGCCTGTCCTTCGATGCTTAGTCACGATGAGCTGTTGGGTTGGTCTGGGTCTCGATTGTAAATTTAGTTTTTAAATCTTACTACCTAAATTGATTCAACCATTTCTGAATCTCAGCCTGTTTGGGCATTTGCGCAGAAAACCCTGGCTCAGTTTTCAATGAAGCGCAGTAACATTTTCAACAAAAAAACATGTGGCTGTGCTGCTTTTTTGAAATGCGAATGCCTCACACTCCTTTTTTTGCCATTGATGAAATCATGCAAAATGACTTTCCAAAATAACACAGGCAAGTTTACTCAAAAGATGGATTCCTGGTTCGCAGAATTTCATTGCCAATCGAACAAGACAGACACCTCTTCTTTTCACAATAACAATTCTTCAGCTGCAACAAAGCTTGCGAGCCGAAAGCCGACTTTGCGGAGTATCCAGTTTCTCTCCACTTTTCAATGATAGTATTCTTCTCTGCCTTGAGGTTTTCAAGGAAATGAAATGCCCTGTTTTCAAACTCAGGTAGGTTTTTCTTTCTGCCATAAACAAATAGTATGGGTACTACAACGTTGATCAGCAGGTTGTCGATCGCTGAATTGCCTAGTTTTCGAACTGATGATTTGGCTGATTTGTCAAATTGCAAATGGTTGTGAAAATACTCGCTGGCTTCAACTCGAAACAGATCCTTCAGGTTTTTTAATTCAGTGATTTCCAGTATGGTGGAAAACAAGTGGTTAGATTGAAAAGCCAATGCAGCCAACTGCGCGAGGCGAATGGTTGGGAAGTTAGGTGGCCTTAAACGCAAGAACTTCCAAACATGGGCAGACATTGGCTGTAGGCCATATTTTCCCAGAAGGAACTTGAACTCCTTCTGTAATTCTCGAGGATATTCATCCTGGAGAATGGCGCTTAAAAAACCAGCCTGACCGTAAATGAGTGCCTCTATTTGAAACAGGTTATTCTTGTGTTTACCAAGAATTTTATTCGGAAGGGTACTCGCCAGTTGCTCAAAAGCATCGTTGTTGACTTTCATTCCAAAATTGCGCGCCAGCAACTGGTAAAATGTTTCTTCCCAGTCGTTTGCGTTCAGCAACAGTCGTTGTTGAATTCCGTCCGTGCGCTGCTCAAGGCGTTCAATAATCATACGATTAAGCCAACTTTTGACTTTGAATTCTGAAACTGTTTCAAATTGGGCAGCACAGGGAATCCAAAGTTTCTGAGCCATAAGCTCTGTGTATCTGTTGAAAAGTTCCCGATCAAATCGTCCTGTCAGTTCCAGGGTTGGAATGATGGATCCATCTTTGCGTTCAATTTCTGCGTCATGATGATGCACCACATGTAAAATCACAATATCGTAGGCCTCATCTTCATTGTGACAGTGTTTAATCCAATCGGAGCTGTTTACATGAATCTCAACGTTTCCAGCCCAGGTGGTGTCACCAATTTTAACTTTCGCCTCGCTAAAATCAGGACCGGCATCGAAATTATGCTGTCCGAATGATTTGATATGAATGGCCTCGCCCTGGTGAGTGAGCAGGTCTTCCTGATTAAAGAGTTTGTTCTTCCACAGAAAATGTAGAAAATCTTCTTTCATGTCTCAAACCTTATTGAATGCCTGACCAATGTCCTCTATCAGCACTTCAGGGTCCTCAAGACCAATATAAAATCTAACCAGGTTAGGAGGCACTTTCAACTCAGGGTGATCGTCAATACCCAACATCGCAATCGCAGGAAAAACAAGCGATTCATGCCCACCCCAGGAACAGGCCAATAAAAAGCGATCAAGCGAATCAACAAACTTTTCGATTAAGTTGCCATCCAGTTTCAACAACACGGAGAAAATTCCCCCTGGATTAGAAAATTGCTTTTGAGCTAATTGGAATTGTGGATGGCTGGAGTGCAGAGGCGCTAAAACCTTTTCAACTTTTTCATGTTTCGCCAAAAATTCAATCACTTGTTTCGCTGACCTTGCGATTCTTTCCATTCGCAGCGGAAGTGTTCTCAAACTTCTGATCACCAGGAAAGCGTCATGAGGTGACATGATTCCACCAAACGTCATAAACTCGTTCTGAAAGATGGACTTGATGATCGTATTATTGCTGCACAATACGCCTCCAACCACATCAGAATGACCTCCGAAATATTTGCTCGCTGTGTGTACAACTATATCAACACCCATTTTATATGGTTGCATGTTTAGCGGTGAAGCATAGCTGCTGTCAATGATGGTTCTGATGTTTTTTGATTTCGCAAATTGGCAAACTGCTTCAACATCTTGAAGATCAAACATCATGGAGGTTGGGCTCTCAAGAACTATCAACCGGGTGTTATGCTGTACATTTCTCTCGAAATTGGCTACCGCTCTCCCATCCACCATGGTACACGACACATCAAATTTTTTAAGCAGCACATTTAACAAATGATCCGTCCAGCCATAGGGATTATTAACCAATATGACGTGATCGCCTGCGCTGACAGAATTTACCACTGCAGCTGAAATGGCAGCCACCCCACTTCCAAATACCAGGCAGTCTTGCGTGCCTTCAAGTGCCGCCAACTTTTTTCGCAAAATTGATACGGTTGGGTTTGCCCCCCGGGTATAAAATGGAACTTCCATTTCATGAGGGATACTTTCCCTCAATTTAGCAACACTGTTGAAGCAAAAATTGCTGGTCTGTATTACCGGTGGGGAAACCGCGTTGAAATAGTTCTCACGTTCTTCCCCAAGGTGGTTGATGATGTATGATAAATCCATGGAATTCATTTCAATTGACAAACATAAACAACCGTGTTGTGCTCAATGACCACCTTTCCATTTTGATGATATTGATCAAACAGCTGCTTTAATTCAGTTTTAATTTGTTCAACTTTTGCGGCCGGCTTATTTGGAATGTAGGAACTCGAAAAAAGTCGGCCCATCAACGACTTAAAATCGAGTATTTGCTCATTATGAAACTTGTGATGAATCACCACATTATCACCGCAAAATGCTTGAACCACTTCCAACGAGAACTGTTTGTGATTCACTTGTTTATAATCTGTGGCATTGCGAATTATCAGTTCTTCATATTCTTTTAAAAATTGGCTTGAATCTGTTTTACGGTCGTTCCAAAGCAATGCAAGGTAGCCAGGCTTTTTAAGAATCCTATTGAATTCAACCTTTGCAATTTCCTGCTTGAACCAGTGAAATGCCTGTGCTGCACAGATCAAATCAATTGATGCATCCGGTAATCCAGTTGATTCAGAATTGCCTTCCATGCTGGTGAAATTTTGAAATCCTGATAGAAGTTCCTCAGCGGCCACACGCATTTGGTTATTGGGTTCTATTCCATAAAAAGTGTGTGCACCATTCACAAGGTGTCTGGTGAAAATACCTGTGCCAGAACCAATATCAGCAATAATCGAATTTGCAGGGAGGTTACACATCTTTTTGATCCATTCTACTGCCACCAAAGGATAATCCGGTCGGAATTTAATGTAATCTGAAACTCGATCATTGAATCGATTCAGCCTGTTTTCTGCTGGTGTTTTTGTTTCCATTTGAATAATTATTTCCCTTCTTTATATTTGCCCACCATGCAAGCTGATCTGAGATTTGAATTGGTTAATCACGACACCGAACCTTATTGGCAAACGGTTAAACTTCGTGATACATACCTGAGGCAACCTTTGGGTTTGAAATTTTCCGACCAACAACTTAAAGCCGAAAATACTGATTATCATCTTGCAGCATATCAAGGAGCGAAGTTGGTAGGCTGTTTGGTTCTAACCCCACAAGACAATGGTGAAATCCAGATGCGGCAAGTTGTGGTAGATGAATCTCTTCAACGATCCGGAATTGGAGGACTACTCGTGGTGGAATCAGAAAAAATTGCTGTTGAAAAAGGATATAGTGCTATGATTCTACATGCGCGAATAGAAGCGGTACCTTTTTATGAAAAGCATGACTATAACAAGGTTGGGGAGATGTTTTATGAAGTATCAATACCACACCTCAGTATGGAAAAGAAACTGGTAGATTAAACACAAAAAAATAAATAACAATATGGAAGAATTGACAATTGGCACCAGGGTTGAACATACTCAATATGGCGAGGGAATTGTATGCGGAGAAATTGGGGAGTATTATAAAATCACATTTTTTGGGAAAGGGGTAGTTGAAATCGATATGGATTCTGAGGACCTGACCATTCTGGAACGAGCCCCGGAACAGGAGTTAACAGTGAACGCCTATGACCTGGAAGATCGCCTGGATCACATTCTCAGAACATGGGTCGATATTCAGGATGTAGTGCCGTTGGGTGAAAAATGGAGGAAAGGTGTGATGGTAATGAAACCTTTCGATCCCGATTTACAAGCGAAGGAAATTCCAATGGAGAGTTTTTTTCACAAGATTGTGATGTTGCGGGATAAGCTGCGCGTTTTAGAACAGAGCATTAACAGCCACAAAGTTTTAACAGACGAGGAGAAAGTTAATATTCAACAATACATCACCCGATGTTATGGCAGTTTAACCAGTTTCAATGTGCTGTTTAAACACAGCGATGATGGATTTAAGGGATCAGGGAAATCCTAGGTAATTTTTTTATCCCGCTTTTCAGCAAAACGAACAAGCTGTTTTTTTCGAACATAGTCTCTCGAAAGGTCTGGATCAGCTAAACCATGCTTGATAACGTGACCGTTTATGAAAGTTTTGTTTTTGAGGTAGAGGTACACAAACCTATGCTCTGACCGGTCTGCCTCAATTTTTTCCTCCATTTCAACATGAAGTGATTTTCCGGTCAACATATCTCGCAAAAAACTTGCAATTGCAGCTTCATTAATTTGCCTGGAATAATCCAGTCCTGCCAATCTTACTTTTTGGTTGTTGTTTAGAAGGATTAAATCCGGGGCTGTAATTTCCCTTACTGAACAATACTCGGGTTTGTCTTTTTCTTTACCATTGATTTGGGAACCGTAGTTCTTCCTTTTCACCAATTCCTTTTCGTTTAAAGGCAAAGGGTCTTTGAATACATAGGGTAGTTGCTTGATTTGCTTTTTGAAATCATGAACATTAACCTTTTGTATTTGCACAGTCAATTTGGTGTTGCTAATCGAAGAAATGTTTGCCTCTGCAAGTTGAGCGAACTCTTCGTTGATTTCAAACATTACAGAGTTGCGCTGATTGTTGGCTGCAGCCATTGATGTTGTTCCGCTTCCCCCGAAAGGATCAAGAATTTTTTCGCCTACAAACGAGAACATTTTGATCAGGCGTCTGGGTAATTCTTCCGGAAACATAGCTATGTGCCCTTTTTGCCTGACTCCGGGAAAATTCCAATGCCCTGAAAAAAAGGTATTCCATTCCTCAGTCGTCATCTTTGACTGTTCTTTTGTTTCCTTTTCTATTTTTTTATTCTTCCCAGGCTTTTTGAAAAGAAGAATAAACTCATAATCCAGTTTCAGAATTCCATTTCTCGGATTGGGAAAAGACCCCATAATTGTGGCTCCACCCGAAGTATTGGTGGTCGTGACTTTTTGCCAGATAACAGCACCCATGTAGTCGAACCCGCGACTTTCACAAAACTTAATGATCTCAGTTCTGATGGGAATGACCTTGTATCGCCCGTAATATGCCGCACGAGCAAATTGATCGCCAATATTTATGCACAAACGACAACCCGACTCCAGCACTCTGAAACACTCATTCCAGGTCAGATTCAAGTGATTAATATAGTCTTCGTACGACTGATGAAACCCGGTTTGCTTTTCAGGACCGTAATCTTTTAACTGCCAATATGGGGGTGAGGTGATTGCAAGTTGAACACTTCCATCTTCGAGTTCCAACATTTCGCGAGAATCGCCACGGATGATGGTGTGTTGTGTGTCCAAAATTGATAGATCATTTTGGTTTACAACTTGAATCCGATCGATTTAAATTCATCGAGTTTTGCCCGGACATTTTTATCTGATAATGCAACGATTCTCGCAGCGAGAATGGCAGCATTTCTGGCTCCTGCTTTTCCAACCCCTAGGGTTCCAACAGGAATTCCGGGAGGCATTTGTACAATAGAATAGAGTGCATCAATTCCACCCGGTAAACCTCCCTCTAATGGCACACCTAAAACTGGCAAAGTTGTTTTTGCCGCAACCACTCCGGGAAGTGCTGCAGCCATACCAGCAGCAGCAATGATGGCGGTGTTGCCATTTTCTTCTGCTGTGGAAGTTAGTGCAAAAACCTTGTCAGGATCACGATGGGCGGAGGCAACAATCATTTCATTTTCGATACCAAACCAATTGAGGTATCGAACACTTTCGCTCATTACCGGTTCGTCCGTTTTAGAGCCTAGAAGAATTAATATTTTGGACATATTCTGGTACTGGTTTTCCGATGTAAAGGACGATTGCAAAAGTAATTGGTTTGGAAAAACAGTCAACTGATGGGCAAAAGATGTGGAAAGTTTCAGGGTCTGAAACTAAAGTTTAATAGTTCCCTGGCTGGATTGAACATCCTTGATCCCATCAGAATCACTCGTTGAATCCGTTTGGATATGAATCTGCATTTCAATCAGATCATCAAGTAGATTTTGATGTTGCTCAAACAACTCATCAAGGCTTTTGAAGAAATCGTCATCAGCAAATGGATCGTATTGCGGAAAAACGGAAAACGGTGCCAATGAATGCTGATGATCAACCAAACCACTATCAGGATTGACAAAAAGTTCGAAAGGATCAGAACTAAAAAATCCCCCAATAAAATTCGTCAAGTTAAGATTGAAAGGGTCAAACTGAATATTCAGGTAATTGGGATCAACCTTCATTCGAAACGAGTCATCGGCCGCATTCCAGGAAATAGAGTAGGTGGAATCATAGGTCACTAGTTGCCCGTATTCATCCAATTCCTTCGTTACCTTAATGGTTATCTGCTGGTCTTGCTGTGCCATTGCCGGTTCTGGAGCTAACAACACCGAAAGCAACCCAGCAATGATCAGCACCATTGAATTATGGCTTTGTCGAAACTCTTTCATATTCTTTCAAATAGAAGATCCTGTCGTAAAGTTATTGTGTTGAAAGCATTGTAAAGTCACCAAAGCCAAGATTTAACAATTATTAGAACTTGTGGGTTTTTAGAACTCTGGCTCTACAATTTGAGGTTTAAACAAGTTGTTGGATGAAATCTCCTTGAGGTTTTCAGTTTCGAACATGTAGTTGTAAACGTTCACATCCTTTGCATTGGTTTTCGGATAAAAGCCCAGGGAAAGTTCTATGAAAGAAATTCCCAGTGCTTTTTGGTTCAGACGAATTCCAAAACCATACCCCTGGTAAAGATTCGACTTTGCGATTGAGGAGATGTGATTATGCCGACCTAACATGGCAAAGTCGGCAAAGATGAATCCACTGCCCTTGAATCCAAGAATCTGACGATTGTTGTAAAAAACAGATTCGAGATTCAGTACCATTTTCTTTGATCCTTTCAATCTTTCGGAATCGAATCCTTTAATCCCTTTCCCTTTATTGATATTGGATTCATAGCCCACAGGCCTGTTGAAACCCAGGTCGAGCGTGGCATAGGCGAACTGCCGAAAGCCCCATTTTCTCAATTTCACATACTTGGTGAAATACCGATTATTAATACTCAAATTAATTTGATCGTAACCATTTGGCCCAATAAATCCACCATACGAAACCTGTGTAAAGTTGTAACCAATTCGATCAAGAGCCACGGCATAGTTGGCTAAAGCTCCGCTATAAAAGCGAGTTTTCAAACCGTCCATATACTCAACACCTCCTACAAAAGATGCATTGGCTCCAATGGGTAGATATTCGGAAATTCCAAAATAGAAAACGTCTTTTTCCACATGATCTTTTCTATTTGCCAAACCAAGGCTTGCCATATAAAACCGCTCGTTGGGATATTCAGCTACCTGATGATCTGCAACAGCAGTTTTATGATATTGAAGTCGGAAGGCACGAACAGAAGTAATCAATTGTAGGTTTGAGTTTGCCCGACATAATTTTGGTAAACTGAAGGCCCTCGCCAGCCAAAAGTCCTGCTCATTGTGTTTCAACCAGGGTGATTCACCAGGTTTGTACTCATTTAACCTGTTTCTATACCAATAGCTTGTCGCATGACCTGCCCATTTGGTATAACTGGAAGCAAATTTCTTTTCCACCTCAAAACCATAAATCTGCCTTTCGAATTCAAAACTGACCACACCATACAAATCGAAACCAGTTCCGAGGAAATTGTGAAAGTCGTATTCCGCTTCCAAATCAATAGGATTATCAAGATCTGGCCGTAAACCAGCATCTAAATCGAAGGAATGCGAAAGTCCCAGAAAGTTCTCCACTTCTAATCCTCCACTTAACTGATCCAATCTGAGGTTTGCCCCGATATTAAGATTCCATTTTTGCGTTGCAATTACCATAACATCAACCTCATCCGAGCCTGCCACTGGGGTGATTACAATTTCGGCATCATCGAGATTGGCCCCTTTACGCAATCGTTTTTCACTGTCCCTGATTAAAATTGGATTCAATACGTCACCAGAACGAAACAGAAGTTCTTTTTTAACCAGTCGTATCCTGGCTTGCGTACGATAATCAAGGTCTTGGTTAGTTTGTTCCTGCCTGTCTTTATTGGCCTCAATTTCATAAGAGTTGTCTTCATCAGTAAAGACAATAATCTTGCGAATGATGGCGTGTTTATGCTCGTTAAACCTTTGGCTTTGTTTTACCAATTCCTGCTTCTCCTGCCCGTCATCAGTGTTTTGGAATACTTCCAGAAATCCAAATTTATCGAGCAACTTTTCCCGGAATCGTTGTTTTGGCTGGAAAGGTTCGGCCAGTAAGAGGGATGAATTTAGGGGTTGAACCTCTGTTGCCGGGGAATTGGACTCATGATAGGCTAAATCTTGTCCGAATAAATCACCACAGACCAAAGTTGCAACAATCGCGATTGCGAATGCAAAATTTCCTTTGAAACACTTGCTTACCTTAAAATTCACTTTGTTCGACCGTTTCCTAAATTGAAGGAAAATGATGTCAGATGAGAGAGCCTTAAAAATAGAATTTTTAATGCATTCACACTGTGTTTTATCTGTCAAATTCTGGTACAATTCAAATTCTTTCTTCGGAGGGGGCCTTTATTCTTATACGGGAGGAATTGCCCAATCGTTGTCCTAAAGGTTATTTTTACGCCTCCTATGAGAAAAATAGCTGCAATTCTGATCTGCTTTGGGTTTCCACTACTCTTGACTGCACAGACTTCCACCAAAATGATGGTTTACAATTTGCTGAATTTTCCCGGCTCCACGCCTGAACGCGAGTCTTATTTCAAAACTGTAATGAGACACGAAGCACCGGATTTGTTGATGGTTTGTGAATTGCAGGATGCAACTGGTGCCGATGCATTGCTTGCACAATTCAATTCAATTTGGCCAGGGAAGTACAGTAGAGCCATGTATGTAGATGGACCAGGAACGGACAACATGCTTTACTACAACCATTTCAAATTTGGCATTAGTAAGCAAGCTGAGGTTACCACGAACATCCGTTGGATCAGCCACTTCAAAGTTTACTTCAAGGATGTGAATTTGAATGCCACTTCAGATACGGTTCAAATGAATCTTTTTATGGCGCATCTAAAAGCCAGTTCTGGTAGTTCAAATGAGACGGAAAGGGAAGGCCAGGCCCAGGATCTCATGAATTACATTGCCACCAATACAAATGAGGAAAACATAATTTTTGGCGGTGATTTTAACATCTATGAACATGTGGAGCCGGCATTTCAAATATTTATAAATGATGCTTCAAATCCATTATTCGATCCAATAAATGAAATTGGTTCATGGCATAACAACAACTCTTATGAATCGATTCACACGCAAAGTACAAGAACCACCAGTTTCGGAGGTGGTGTACCTGGCGGAATGGACGACCGTTTCGATATGATTTTAATAAACAATGACTTTAACACTGGAATTCATGATGTCAGTTACATTCCGGGCACTTACAATAATCCTGGTAATGATGGCAATCATTTCGACCAATCTATTGTAGAGGGAGCAGCTAACAATTCAGTGCCTGATTCAGTGTTGCAAGCTCTTTGGCAGATGTCTGATCATCTTCCAGTGGTGATGAAAATCTCAGCAAATGTCATTTTATCTGGAACAAGCATTCCTTCCATGGGTCGGGCTAATTTCAGCAGCCTGCTGACCGCTACGGATGGCTCCATATACTTAAAGATTAACAAACAACTCTCAGCAAATAATGTCATGATCAACATTGTTGCACCAAATGGGCAGCTCATCAATTCAGCGGAATATACAAATACTCATCAGACCATTGCCCTAAAGACAAATTCGCTGCCAAGAGGTTTGTACCTGGTTAGGATCTTTAATGGGGATGAACTTCTAGACAGGCACAAGATGATTGTTCGCTGAGAATTACCAGCGTTCATTCTTCAATCAGAATCCTGAGTTTGGGATCGAATGGTTCGACAGAATCATGAAGATGCAGCAAGAGGTCGGGACCCCATTTAGCGTAAAATCCAAGGAAGCTTTCGTGCCTTTCTTGAAAAGTGTTATCAGGAAACAGCGCATTTTTAACGGAGCGTGCCTTGTTCAACTGAATTTCATTTTTACTTTTCAAAGCCTTTTTGATTTTCCCTTCTAATTGGGCGATCAACTTAAAGTGTGCCTGTGCAAGGCTTTCCGAACTGCCCTTAAGTGTTGAATCAACATTCGCAGCTTTTATTTTCAACTTCTCCAAAACCACCGCTAATTCTTCTTTTTCCTGTTGAAGATTCAACTCCCCGGATTGTTCAATCAATTGTTTTATCAAATCATCCAGGGATTTGAAATAGGAATCAATGGGCAGATCCAAAGCGGCTAACTTCCTGCCTATTGATTTTCCAATCAAGACTGCATGATTTCTGACCATGAGCATTGGAAAGGGAATTGTTGCTTCGCTGAATAAACTTTTCAGTTGCAACCAATAGCTGATTTCAGCGCCCCCACCAATGAAGGCGATATTTGGAAGCACCCATTCCTGCATAAGGGGTCGCAAAACTACATTGGGACTGAATCGTTCCGGATGTTCTTCAATTTCTTTCAGAATCACTGACCTGGTGAACGACTTTGAACTTCCCAATACTTCGAAAACTTCGCCCTCTTCGTTCCAAACAACTCTGTCCCTCCTGCCTTCCTGAAGAAAAAACAAATTAATTTCTCTGGGTTTGATTTGTGTCTTGTAGTTTTCCGAAAGTCTTTGTGAAGTTTTGCTCACCTCGTCAAAACCAAAATGGGTATTCAGTTCTTTTGCGATGATGCTCCCAAAACTTTGTTTCAGCGACTGATCATCCTGATCAAGAATCACCAAACCATAAGGGCCAAACACCGAGTTAACAAAAGATCGAGTAGCTGCAGCCCAGGACAGTCCACTTTGATAGGCGCTTTTCAAATCCAAAATCAGTTTCTCCGAATGCTCGAAATTTCCAATTTTGTCCTCAACAACAGCAATTAATTGCTCTACTTCATCATCTAACAGTATCCTTCCTGTGGCACCGGTTTGTTTGGTTTTCCATTCGTGTTTTTCACCGAACAAGTGAAAATGATTCAACTCATCAAGATCATGATCTTCCGAACCCATCCAATAAACCGGCACAAAGTGATGATCAGAAAACTTCTTTTTTAGATCATGAGCCGTTCGAATTGCACAAAGAATCTTTACAATAAAATAAAGTGGACCTGTAAACAAATTGGTTTGATGGGCTACACAAACCGTAAAAGTGTTTGAGTTTTTAAGCCTTTCAATGTTCGTTTTTGTTTTGTCAGAAAGGGATAGGTTTTTAGTTTGATCCTTCATCACTCTGACGAGCAATTCCCTGTCTGTATTGAATTCGGATCGATCTTTAATAACTTTAGAAACTGAATCTTCCGTTGGCAGGTATTCAAAAAACTCACGAAGCTCATCTGCTCCCCTCAAGTAGTCGCGAGTTAACTGATTAAGCAGGCTTGCTTCTTCAAAATCAAGGCTTTCAGTCCTAAACATGCTTTTCTACTCAGGTGAAATGAATTATTCAGGAATGACAATTTCTCCGATGAGGTCGAATTCAGTGGCATCGGTGATCCTGACATGAGCAAAATCCCCAATCCTGGCATAATGATTTCGGGCATCCACCAGAACTTCGTTGTCAACTTCCGGGGAATCGAAATCAGTTCGTCCATAAAAATAACCTGACTCCTTCCGATCAAATAAAACCTTGAATGTTTTTCCAATCTTCAATCGATTCACTTCCAACGAAACTTCTTGTTGCGTCTCCATCAAAGCTGCCGCTCGTTCCATCTTTACTTCTTCAGACACATCATCATCGAGGTCGAAACCAGAAGTACCTTCTTCGTGCGAGTAAGTAAATACACCCAACCGCTCAAATCTTGTTTCTTGAACAAAAGTTCTCAACTCTTCAAAATCCTGTTCAGTTTCTCCTGGAAACCCAACCAGCATGGTGGTTCGTAAAGCAATGCCTGGGATACCCTCTCTTATCTTTTTAACCAGGTCTAGCGTCTCAGCTTTAGAGATTTGGCGCTTCATTTTTGAAAGAATAGGATCGCTGATGTGCTGAAGCGGAATATCAAGGTAATTGCAAACTTTGGGATTAGAGCGAATTACTGGCAGAATATCCAACGGAAACTTTGAAGGATAGGCATAATGTAACCGGATCCATTCAATTCCATCAACTTCTGAAAGTTTGTCAAGAAGTTGGGCGAGTTTACGTTCCTTGTAAATATCAAGACCGTAATAAGTCAATTCCTGTGCAATCAGGATCAACTCTTTAACCCCCTGATCGGCAAGTTTGGTAGCTTCAGTTACCAACTCTTCAATCGGTTTGGAGACATGGCCACCTCGCATTAACGGGATGGCACAAAAGGCACATGTTCTATTGCAACCCTCTGAAATCTTCAAGTAGGCGAAGTGCACAGGAGTTGTGATCATTCGCTCACCGACTAGCTCATGTTTGTAATCAGCATCAAACTTTTTCAACAATTGCGGTAATTCAATAATTCAATTATTTCAATTTCAAACACTCAATAATTCAATATTTCAAAAACTGAATTTGATTTT
>PVBE011032923.1_pt1 | contig 24309 bp, 17 predicted proteins | sample 1631181 | NCBI WGS metagenome assembly PVBE01 (sample SAMN08397723, study PRJNA350692) | Marine metagenome, whole genome shotgun sequencing project. | isolation source: water | place: Pacific Ocean | collected 2012-04 | reverse complement strand
CTCACCCAGGTCTTCGTCACTCGCTAAGCGCACCACCCACCAAGCAGATCACTCCCGACCCGGCATCGCAATCGCCGGGTCGCTTCAGTTCTGGCGCGTACCGTTCCTGGGCTGGCGACCACCCGACAGCCCTTGCCCCCTAGAATGCGTTCCGCCCAACGCCAGAGGCCCCGCAGAACCTGGAGAGCGACGTTTCGGTCCTGCCTGAGGCCTACCCCTGCATCGACACTCCCGGCGCGTCTGACGAGCCAAAAGGCCTCGCCAGGCTTCGGCACCCACCGACCCGCCGCCGCTCTCCCGTCCGATCACGGGTGGGAGCGACCGACGGGCCGCGCGCCGGCGCCGGCCTGGGTCACTTCGCCTTGGCCTTCGCCGCCCGCTCCTTCTTCAGCTTCTCCACGCTGGCGATGGAGAGAATGCGCACACCGAGGCAGGGCTCTTCGTCTAGCTTCCTCTCGCGGATGAGTTGTTCGATCCTGGTGCGGGACAAGTCGAGGATCTTCGCGGCCTCGCCAATGGTCGCCCACTTCGGCTTTGTCATAGTATCACCTCTGATATCATGGAGACATGATATGAGCTATGAGATTTGTACAGCCCGACGACGACGCGGCCCTCACCGACGGTGATAACTTTGCCGGTGGTCTGACCCTCCTCCTGCGCAAATGCCCAACTCGCCAACACGAGAAGCAGGCTGACCAGCAGCATGGCACGCGTTCGCATCCGAAATCCCCCAGTGAGTGGCGATATGACGGTCTACACCGGCGCGACGGCCAGTGTTACGCCTAGTTGCTGCCGAGGCACAGCACCGTGCCATCTTGCGTCGTCGCGTATAGGCGCTCGTTGGCGGCGATCAGCCCGTCCCAAACCAGCGGAGGCATATCGCGCTCAATGATCTTGGCGCCAGTAGCGCTGTCGACTGCGACGAGTCCGCCCTCGACCCCCGCCGCGAAGAGAGCGCCGCGAGTCAGCACGAGCGCGCCGACGGAGTTCTTCTCGTCGAAGATCTCAGTCGTCCACGCCGCGCCATGGGCCAGCCGCATCTGGCGCGTGTAATCACCCTTGCCCTCGCGCTCCGCGACCACGCGATCGCGATTCGCATACCATTTGGTATCGAAGGCCGCGAGATCCTCAGCGGTGAAGTCGCGACGGAAGAGGCTCTGTTTGTCGTCCGTGCACGAGAAGATCCGGCTGCCGTTGAAGACGGCCAACGGTCGCTTGGTGACGCGGCTCTTGCCGCCGTAGAACTGCCGGCTCCCATACGTCCAGAGGCCTCGTGGCGCCATGGCATCCATGGCCCGCACGTAACCGCTCTCGCGATCGATTGACAACTCGCCCGTACCCGCTGCGAACTGCCAGCGCGACATCGAAACGCCGTTGCCCTCTTTCACGAGGAGATCATAGGCGTCAAACTCCAGCCCGGCTCCGGCGTAGTAGTGGAAGTCGGGGAGGTCGGTGACCGGAGCGCTCCAACGGATCTCGCCCGTCCACGGGTCGACCGCGAAGACGCGAATTCCACCGTCGGCGAGATACTGCAGCCCGGCCGCGAAGTAGGCGGTGTCGCCGTCGACGAGAACGCTGCCGGCGATGGGCCAGGGCGACTCGATTTGAGCGTGTGAGACAATCCGCTCCTCGTGGTCGACAAGACGAATCTCCCAAACAGGGCTGCCGTCACGCGCGCGCAGACAGTACACGCGTCCCGCGCGCGAGCCAAACAGGCACAGCCCCTGGTGGACCGTCGGTGGCGTGTCGACCCGACCGTCGGCTGTGAAGGACCATCTCTCCTCACCAGTGTCGGCATCCATCGCAACCACGCGGTGCGCGTCAGGCTGGGCGACGATCGTCAGGCCTCCGGCAACAACCGGCCCGGTGACAGGGCCGCGCACCTTCAGGTTCTCTTCCCAGTCCCCCCTGAAGCGACTCTCCTGCCGGCCCGGCAGTTTGGTCGACCAGAGAACTTGGAGATCGGTTGGCACGGGCGTCGCGTTGGTCCCGCTGCGCCAGGCATCGCGGCGATAGGCAGGCCAGTCGCCGGGCGACGTGACGGAAGTGGGCTTCGGATCGAGGTCGCCGACGTAGCGGACCGTGCTGGGCTTCATGACCAGCGGACCGCCCTCCCGCGCCGGCGCCATCGCGACCACGCCGTGCAGCATCGGCCAACACGTGCACGATTTCGGCGTCGCGTAGAGCAACCCGTTGGCCGGCATGACGCCCGAACTCCGCGAGCAGGAACTCTTGGTGATGCGGTTGGAGTCAACCGCGCCGGTGATGACGTCAGTGAGACTCATCTCGCCCGAGAGGAAGAAGTCGCGAAGCCCCACAGGCGGGAAGCAGTGCCCGCCGAAGGACTTGTGAGTCTTCAGGAGTTCGCCGGTCTTCGGGTCGAGTTGCTCGACGTCGTAGCCGTTGAGCACGACCGCTGCGTCGCGCAGGAACGTCACGCGGGCTTGCTTCCAGTGGCCCATGCCGTCGACGGCGTGAGACCACAGGAAGCTCCCATCCTTGGCGGACATGACGTAGATCCCGTTCCTGTCGCCGAAGTCGGTGAACGAGGAGACCTCGAACGCGAGCATGCCATCGTAGTAGACGCACGCCCCGGCCTTCGTCAGCCACGAGAATGTGTTCTCCTCGCTCTTATACTGCTGCGACTTCACGCGCCATTCCTCGGCCCCCGTCTTGAGATTCAGCCGAAGCGCGATGCGCGCCTGGCCGCGGCGGACGTTGCCCTCGGTAAGGAAGAGCGCGTCTTCACCGATGGTTGCTGAGTGCGGGTCACTGACCGCGCGAATCCACAGCTGCTTGCCGGTCTCAACATCCACCGCACGCACGGAGGTCGTGTTCAGCGCGTAGATCGTCCCGTCATGAATGACCATCTCAAACGGAGCGCCGGCCTCCGGGTATGTCTGTAGCACTTCACCCGTGTAGCCGTCGACCGCTGTCAGTGCCCCTCGATCGACGACATACAGCCGATCGCCAATCGCCACAGGCGTCACCGTGCCCGGCTTGGCGGGGAAGCTGTCGCCGCTCCATCCCGTCTGACCTCGGTCGGCTCGCCAGACCGGCAGCCCGTTGAACGAATCCCGCACCGCCAGGTTGGCGTAGTAGTTCCGCCCGCCCGCGCTCACCATATCGCCGATAGGCGTGTACGGTCCGGTGACCCAGCGCACGCGCCTTGGCGGGCCGGCGTAGGCGTCCTTGGACACCGCGTTCCCGTCAATGCCGTGACGGGGATGTTCCCACTCATCCATGCCCTCGGGCCAGGCCTTCTCGATCCGCGCCCAACCATTCTCGACCGTAACCGACTCCGCGCCCGGAATCGCGTTGGCGGCGAGCGCCTGGGCTGCATCAGAATCGTCAGACCCCACCCCAAGCATCGCAACGCCTCTCGGCGCCAGCGTCCTCATGCCGTCGGCGAGCATCGGGAGGTAGCCATCGAAATCCGGAGCTACCAGGAGGTTGACGAGATTCTCAGTGTATGGAAGCTTGCCCGCGGCTATCTGCGCGTCGGTGAGTTGCTCGATCGACACCAGACCGTAGACGCCCTTCGACCGAATAGACGCGCGAGCGGCGGAGACATCGTCGCGACTCAGGGCATGCACCAGGAACCCGCCGCCAGCCCCGAGCGCCGCGCACAGCTCGCCATCGGCCGGGCCCACGTAGACGCACAGCCCGCCAGGTACGCCCGAGGCCGTGATGATCGCGTCGGCCTTCTCGGCCGGGATCTGCGCTTGCATGCTCGACGCAAGCAGGATAGCAACCAGTATTGTCAGCTTCCTCGTCATGTGTCGGTCCCTCATCTTCAGATCGGGAGGCCTTTCTCCCGCCGGATCTCCAAGTGTCTTCTCAGCGTCATCTCATTGCGTCGATCGACCTGGTGAGCGTACGTCGCCGGCAACGGCCCGCCCAGGAAGTCCTCAAGCTTGCCCATCCGGTCCGAAATGACCTCCGGGTGATCGGACGCAACGTCCGTGCCCTCGTACGGATCCTCGGCCGTATGGAACAGCTCCGGCCGCGGCTCGGGCTTCAGCGTGTCGACGATCATCGCCCACTCGCGATCGCGAACACACGCGCGCTCGGTCCAGCTTGAGATGATCGTGTCGCCATGCAGGTCGTCGGCCTTGCCCGTCACGAGCGGCCACGCGCTTTGGCCCTCGATCTCCTCTGGGTGCTCGACGTCGAGCAGGTCCAGGATTGTGGCGTGGATGTCGTGGCTGAGCACGAAGGGCTCGACACGCGTCCCCGCCCGCTCCGCGCCGGGCATTCGGATCATCAGCGGGATCTGGTGGTTATAAATGCGCGGGCCATTAATGTTCTTGGCAAAGACCCCGTTGTCCATGACCTCCGTGCCGTGATCGCTGGTGAACATCACGATCGTATCATCCATCAGCCGCATCTCATCCAGCGTGTTCAGCAGCGCCCCTATCCACTTATCTACAAACGTTACGTAGCCATAATAGAGCGCCTTCGCGCGCTCGATTTCCGCTTCGCTAACCGTCGCGACATGGCCCCGGTTCGCGAACTGAGGCAGGATGAAGTCCTTCGCTGACAGGTCGCTGAAATACTGGTCCGCAAAATGCATCGGCGGATCCCAGAACTCATGCGGAGCGAAGCTATCGATCCACAGGAAGAACGGGGCGCGACGGTGGTTGTCTTCGAGGAAGCGCATGGCGCCCGTGAAGACCTGAGGCGTGAAGTAGTCCATCTCCGTCTGCCGGTCCTGGATGCCCATCAGATACTGGCGAAGGGTGTCGTGCATCCCATTGGGGGGATCATCATCCGGGATGAACGGGCTGATGTCCACTGCGTCAAGCGGCCCGCAGCGGAGCGGATCGGCTTCCTGGCCGCGAATGAAGTCCCAGTGCATGAAGCCGCGATGGAAGTTCATCGTCGGCTTGAACATGTGGAAGACATCGCTCACGAATCCGGTGATGTAACCCGCGTCGAAGAGCTTCTCGGCGAGCGCCGTCTGCTCATCGGGGATCTGGCGCCAGCCGAGGGACTGACACATCAGCCCGCGACTGCCCGGGTTCTCCCGGTACGGGAAGGTGCGATTGCCCGTGAAGAACGCCAGACGCATCTGGATCGTCGCCTGGGCCTCGCCGAAAGCGCGGTCGAATACGACGCTCTCGCTCATGAGCTGATCGAGGTTAGGCGTGTCGATGAAGCTGAGCTTCTGGCCCTCACCGATGATGTCGGCTCGAAAGGTATCGCAGCAGATGCAGACGAGATTGGGCATGGCGCCTCCTAGCAGAGCTGACCTCCACGGTTCAGCGCCGGGCGCGAACTTGCCTCCTGAGAAGGGTCTCGTCGGCTCGCTACCGAAGTGGGTAGAGTCTCGCGTGAGCCGGATACCCGGCAGCATTTCCCGGCGAGGGCAACAACACGGCGTCCGCCAGATACTCGGGCGACCCGTCCGACCCGACTCCGTAGCCATCGCGTTCCCCCCGGTGTTGTGGTATGTGAGGGGGTGACGCCATGATTCGACTCTCCTTACGCGCTGCGACGGCGTTCTTGGCCGTGGCAACCTTCGCCAGTTGCCAGACCCCGATGGGTCGAATCAGCTTGCCTGATGGATTCCGCATCGCCCCCTACGCGACGCGTGTTCCGGGTGCCCGGTCGATGGCTCTGGGGCCGGAAGGGACCCTCTTCGTCGGCTCCCGGCGCGAGGGCACGGTGTATGCTATAACCGACCGCGACGGCGACTTCCGCGCCGATGACGTCGCCAGAATCGCGAGCGGTCTCAACATGCCCAACGGCGTCGCCTTGCGGGGCGGCGATCTCTACGTGGCCGAAGTCCATCGCGTCATCCGGTTCGACGACATCGAATCTCGGCTGACCAGTCGCCCGACGCCGGTCGTCGTGAATGACTCGTTCCCCACCGACTACCATCACGGATGGAAGTTCATACGATTCGGACCGGACGGCAAGCTATACGTGCCAGTCGGAGCGCCGTGCAATGCGTGCGAGCGCGAGGACGAGCGATACGCCAGCATCATGCGCATGGAGCCGGACGGGAGCGGGCTTGAGGTCTTCGCAAGCGGAGTCCGAAATACCGTCGGCTTTGACTGGCATCCTGAGACTGGGGACCTGTGGTTCACAGACAACGGGCGTGATCGCCTGGGAGACGACTTGCCGGCCGATGAACTGAACCGCGCCCCCCCGGGCCGGAATGCACTTCGGATTCCCATACTGGCACGGCAGGACCGTCGCCGATCCGGACCTGAATCCCGGCGGCGAGCAGATGACGGACTTCACCCGCCCGGAGGTCGAGCTGGGGGCACACGTCGCCGCGCTCGGGATGCGCTTCTACACGGGTGAGATGTTCCCCGAGCGCTACCAGGGCGGGGTCTTCATCGCCCAGCACGGCTCGTGGAACCGATCGGAGAAGATCGGATACCGCGTGGCGTTCGTCTCGCCTGAGGACGGCAAGCCCGGCGAGATCGAGGTCTTCGCCGAGGGCTGGCTGCAACGAGGCAACCCGTGGGGCCGCCCCGTCGATGTTCTCGTGATGCCGGACGGATCGCTCCTCGTCTCAGACGATCACGCGGGCGCGATCTACCGCATCACCTACGAGGGCTGAGACATATCCTCCAGCAATTGGCTACTCCCACGCCTTCAGCATGACCTTCGCGCACTCGCCCGTGCATTGCAGCTCGAAGGCCTTCTGCACCTCGCTCATACCGAACGTGTGACTGTGAAGTAGATCGTTCAGCCCCGACCGCAAGATGACTTCCATCAGCCGCCAGTAATCGCCGAGGTTGTAGTGCCATGAGCCGAAGAGCTGGTGCCCGCTCCAGACGAAGTGTCCAAGGCCCACCGGAGAGTCGCCGAGGCCCTGCACGAGCGAGAACTTCCCCTTGCGGCGGGTGGAATTGAGGCACGCCTCGTGCGCGGCGGTCTCGCCGGAAGTGTCGATGGAGACATCGACGCCCCGACGGTCGGTCATCTCGACGATGCGCTCGACGAGGCCGTCTTCGCGCGGATCGAAGGCGGCGGCAGCGCCCATCTCGAGCGCGCGATTGCGCCGCCACTCAACCATGTCGACGGCAATGACCTTCGCGCCGCGAAACAGGCCATTCACCACGCCACCCAAGCCCACCGGACCAAGTCCCGTGACAAGCAGCGTATCGGCGGCTTGGACGTTCGTCATCTGGCATGCGTTGAACGTCGGGCCGAGAGCGCAGAGCGCCAGCCCCGCGTGTTCGTACGAGATCTCGTCAGGGATCGGCGAGAGCAACCATGACGGCTTGACCACATACTGGGCATACGTGGCCGTGCCGCCCTCATAGCCCAGGAACGCCGCCGGATCGATGGTGTCCTGGCAGTGGATATACTCGCCCGACAGGCACAGGAAGCACTTACCACAGGGGTACTGAGGCTGGACCACCACCCGGTCGCCGATCGCCACGTGGCCCGGACGGTCGATCGCCACGACCTCGCCGACGGCCTCATGTCCGAGATTCCTGGCCTCGCCACCGCCCTTGAATGCCTTGTATTCGGTACACATCGGCACGAACTCGATCTTCACAACCGCCCAGTCTTCCTTGGGCGTGGGATCGGGCGCGTCTACCAGGCCGGCTTGCTGGTCGCCGAAGATGGCGGCTTGTTTCATGGCGATACTCCCTCTCTGACTTCGCTCGCAGCGTCGCAGCGTGTTTTCCCGCGCGGCGGGCGATCCCCTTCACGAAAGCCAGCCAGGAGGAACGCGTCTCCTCGCGGAACCAGACCCCACGCGACAGACTGACAGGCGAGGTGACGCGAGGTGGGACTGTTCTCCACGTTCAACGGACCGGCGCCGCCCGACGACGGCAGGCTGAACATCGTGGTGTTCGGCGCGCACCCGGATGATTGCGATTTCCGGGCGGGCGGGATGGCGATGCTCTACCGCGCGCTCGGGCACCGCGTGCGGTTTGTCTCGATGACCAACGGCGACACCGGACATCACGCGATCGGTGGCGGAGACCTGGCGCGTCGCCGCTACGCGGAAGCGCAAGCCGCGGGCAAGATCGCCGACGTCGACTACCAGGTGCTTGACATCCACAACGGCGAGCTAGAGCCTTCGGTGATCCTGCGCAAGACGGTCATCGAGATCATGCGCGAGTGCCGAGCCGACATCGTCATCTGCCACAGAGCGAACGACTACCACCCGGACCACCGCGCGGTGGGGATCCTCGTTCAGGACGCGGCGTACATCGTCACCGTGCCAAACGTCGCGCCCCTCACCAAGCCTCTCGAGCGCTCTCCGGTGGTCATGCACTGCTGGGATGGCTTCAAGGACCCGACGCCTTTCGTGCCGGCCGTGGCCATCAACACCGACCCCGTCTTCGAGCGGAAGATCGACATGGCCCACTGCCACGTCTCGCAAGTCTACGAGTGGTTGCCCTATAACGGTGGCCAGTTGGACGAGGTGCCCGATGGCGATGCGGAGCGAAGGGCGTGGCTTTCGGACCGGCTTCACCAGCGATTCGGCTCCCAAGCCGACGCTTGCCGCGAGGCGCTGGCGAAGTTCTACGGCGACGCGGCGACCGACATCAAGACAGCGGAGGGGCTCGGGATCAGCGAGTACGGTCGCCAGCCCTCCGAAGACGAGCTTCGCGAGCTGTTCCCCATGCTGCCTGAAGCTCCGTAAGCGGGGCAGGTGGGTTGCTTGAGGCCGGTGAATCCGGCTGCGTCCGCCCAGACGCGGGCCATCAAACACGAGGATAACCAACATGCTTCGACTTGGCGTCATCGGCTACGGCGGACGCATCCGCGGGATCATCAGCGGACTGCGCAACTTCGGCGAGGACTTCACCATCGCGGCGATCGCGGACCCACGCGGGGCCGAACTCAAGGAAGAACTCGAGGAACTCAAAGACACCGCGATCTACGACGACGCGGACGCATTGCTGGACGCCGAGGAACTGGATGGAGCGCTGGTTGGCACCCGTTGCTCTCTTCACACGCCGATGGCGGCGAAGGTCGCGGCGCGGGGCCTGCCGCTCTTTCTGGAGAAGCCCGTGGCGACCAGCGAGGAGCAGGTTGCCGCGCTCGCCGAGGCGTTCAAGGACTGCTCGTCCGAGGTGGTCGTCTCGTTCCCGCTTCGGCTGACCTCTCTGGCACTGACGACCAAGGAGATCATCGACTCGGGTCGACTGGGGCCAATCGAGCACGTGCAGGCATGGAACAACGTGCCGTATGGCTGGTGCTATTACGGTGCCTGGTATCGCGATTTCGATGAGACGGGCGGCCTGTTCCTCCAGAAGGCCACTCATGACTTCGACTGCATCTCATTCCTGCTCGACTCGCCGCCGAAGTCCGTCTGCGCGATGCACAGCCAGCGCGTCTACGGCGGCGACAAGCCCGAGGACCTGATGTGCGACGACTGCGCGGAGCAGGAGACGTGCATCGAGAGTCCGTTCAACCTGTTCTACCGCCGGCACGAGACCCCCAAGCTCCAGCCCAGTGGGCGGCACTGCCTGCACTCCGAGAGCATCCGCAACGAGGACAGCGGCAACGCGATCATCGAGTTCGAGAGCGGCGTGCAGGCGAGTTACTCGCAGAACTTCTTCGCCCGCAACAAGGCCGGTGCCCGCGGCGCCCGCCTCCTCGGCTACAAAGGGACCATCGAATTCGACTGGTACACGGGCGAGGTGCGGGTCTTCGAGCACCACAGCGCCCGCGTAGACACGATCCGTTTCGAGGGCGGCGGCTCGCACTTCGGCGGCGATTCGGAGTTGTGCTACGATTTCTTGCAGATCGTGAAGGGCGCCGGCCACTCGCGCAGCCCGATTGAGGCGGGGATTGTCAGCGCCGCGTCGTGCCTGGCCGCCCGCAAGAGCGCGGAGACGCGGACGTTCCAGGACGTCACCTGGTGAGCGAACAATGAACGAAACAATCCGGCAGCACCGCGACACCGCCCTTCGCCTCCTCAAGCCCACGGAGCGCGATCTCGAGCATGGACTCGCCTTGCACGCCGACGCGCTGGTTGTCGACGCCTATGGGTTCTCACCCAGATGCGCGGTCGACGGCGACGCGCTCGCGGCGGCCGTGGAACAATCCGCGTCTGACGCTGAGATCCAGGACCTCACCGAGGAGATGACGATGACCCGCTGCGTAACCGATGCGCGCGAGCGGGACGAGTATCTTCAGGCGTGGGAAGCGGCTGGCGTCACCTGCATTGTCCAGAACGCCGGCGAAGAGGGGCAGTCGGCCTTGCGGATGCTGAAGCGGCTGTCGCGGTTCACCTACGTCACCGACATGCTCGCAGAGCGCGTCTCCAAGGCCGCCACGCCCGCAGGCATCACCGAGGCGAAAGCGGCTGGCCGGCACTGTCTGGCATTCACGGCCAACGGCGTCCCGCTCGTCGAAGACTGGTGGTCGCCGGAGGATGAGTTGCGCTATGTCCGCGTCTTCCTGCAGCTAGGCATCCGCATGATGCACCTGACCTACAACCGGCGAAACATGATCGGCGACGGCTGCGTGGAGACGGCAAACGCGGGCCTCAGCGACTTCGGCCGCCAGGTGATCGCGGAGATGAACCGCATCGGAATGATCGTCGACTGCGCTCACTCGGGCTGGCAGACGAGCCTCGAGGCGGCCCGATGCTCGACGGAGCCCATGGTTGCGAGCCACTCGGTTTGCGTCGCTCTGAACGCGCACCATCGAGGCAAGCCGGACGAGGTCATCCGGGCGATCTGCGACACGGGCGGGTACATTGGAATCTGCTGCGTGCCCGCATTCTTGGGCGGATCCGGCGATATCAACGCGCTGCTGGATCACATAGATTACGTAATCCGCACGTTCGGCCCGGACCACGTCGCGATCGGCACCGACGTCGCCTACAGCTCATCAGCGATGGCCGAGGAGTCACGCAAGGTCCCCAGCCGAGGCCCGAGCCGCAAGCGCTGGGGCAACTTCTGGCCGGCCGATGACCCGCTCTTCGCCGATGAGTGGCGACAACCGCACCAGACCCAAAGCCTGGCCTGGACCAACTGGCCCCTCTTCACCGTTGGCATGGTGCAGCGCGGCCACTCCGACGAGGTCATCCGAAAAGTCCTCGCCGGGAACGTCCTTCGCGTCGCGACGGCAGTTCTCGACGCTGGGACATTCGCGCCCTCGGGGCCCTGACCGCTTCTGCAATTCTCGCGCACGGGAGCCATCCATGAAACCGATGACGCTGACCGTCCTCATGTGCACCCTCGCCGCGCCCGCCATCGCCCCAGCCCAGATCGCCGACCTCATCCTCGCCGCCGGCAACGCGGACGACGATTCCGCGAGGCTTGAGCTATTGCGCGAGATCGATGCGTCGCCCGACGCCGACGCGCGGATGAAGGCCGACGCTGAGACCCTCATCCAGTTCATCGAGAAGTGGATCGAGGGCAAGCAGCTTCATTTCTACAGCCGGCCAATCTACGCAACGAAGGACTACGACTTCGAGATCGCCGAGGAGTCGCCGCTCTACGCGCTCACTTACCTCTATCGCGGCCGCATGGTGCTGACAGCGGTGATGCAGTCGGGAAACATCTGGAGCTATCCCGACCGGCGCGCCGAGTGGTTCGGGATCTCGCGCGGGTTCTTTGAGAAGACGCGCGACGCGTTCCCCGAGAACCGCATCGCGAGGATGTACCTCGGCGAGCCCATTGCCTGGGAGCGCGATTGGGTCATCCCTGACGGCGCGCCCGAGTGGGCCGTCCAGCAGCGGATCGGCATCGAGGGACTCGCTGACATCGTACAGTGGTGGATCGACAACCGCCTCCAAGAGAACGGTGAGTTCGGCGGCGGATGGGGCGATGATTGTGAGATGTGGCGTTGGTGGGTGCCGGCGATGATCGGCTTTGAAGCGCCCGATGTCACCGCCGCGCAGACGTTCTTCTCCGAAGCCCTCATGAGCCAGGATCACATGGCCGGCGGGTACATGTCGCGGATGACGGATGTCGAGCACAGCGCGGAGGACTCGACCGACGCCATCCTGCCGATGATGCACCTCGCGCCGGAAGACGACGTGTGGCAGAGCCGCGCGAAACGACTCGCGGAGTTGATGGAGACGCTCTGGACGGGCCGGAACGAGCGAGGACTGCTGCAGTTCAGGAGTACGTACTTCACTGCCGACACAGTTCACGCGGATGAGGCCAAGGCGTGCGACACGCCGTATCACACGCGCGCGATTGAGCCGGCCTTGCTCTACTGGCTTCGGACCGGCGACGAGCAGGTCGGCAGTATCATCACGGACTGGCTGGACACGTGGGTCGAGGCGACCGCCCGGAGCGAAAGCGGCAAGCCCGCCGGCATCATCCCCGCCGCGCTCCACTGGCCGGAGGGAACCGTCGGAGGCGTGTCGGCCGACTGGTGGGATCCGCAGAACCACAATGAGCCAACGCTCTACCAATGGCCGAGTTCGGTCGCCGCGATGACCGATGCGCTGCTCCTCACCTACCGGATGACGCGCGACGAGAAATACCTCGAGCCGATCCAGTCGATGGCGCGCATTCGCATGGCTTATCTCGCGGACAGACCCGCCGACAGCCCGAAGCCGGGAACCGAGGCGTGGTGCGCGTCGCGAATGGGATTCCTGTCGAGGACACTGGCCAAGTACCGCGTGCTGACAGGCGACGACCAGTTCGATTCGCTACTCGGAGGCGGAGCGTCCTCCGTGCTGCACCTATGGCTGACGGGTGACCGCGAGCCGCTGCAGGCAGCCCTGAAATCCACCGCGCTGGCCTTCTCGTCGAACTTCGAGCGCTACGCCGGCGAGGTCCGCTACACCGACCGCGTGCTGCGCTTCCCGGCGGTCTTCAGGGGCAATGTCAAGCTCGCCGAACCGCAGTACGAGGTCCATCGCCCCAACACGTCGATGCTGTATTCGGCCATCACCGGCGACCCCGGCGGGGCGGGCACGTTCCCGATGAACGCCGTGCGCTGGCTGACACCCCCGAGGGAGATCGCCGCGCTCGTGACCGACGCCGGCCCAGAGCGTCTGAGCGCTGAACTGTACCACTTCGGAGGGTCGCCCCGAGAGATGGCCGCTGAGCTATACATGCTCCAGCCAGGCAACTACAGGCTCACGATCCATTCCCACGAGAGGGCCAAGCCGGCGAGTCGGACGAGGTTTACCATCACGGAAGCGCGTGGCCAGGTCGCGTTCACCTTGCCCGCTCAGACGCTGTGCAAGCTCGAGATCATGAGACGTTAGCGTCTGCTCTTGCCGTCCGTGCCTGCGGGACGGCTGACCCGCAGGCACGGACGGCTGAATCACTTAGTCAGTAACCTCTCATACTCCGCGATGCCGTTCTCGTAGTAAGCCAACACCGCCGTCTTCTGCTCGTCCGAATCATACAGCTCCGAGTTCTCGGCACGGCGGCGTCCGTCGCGAAGCACGTTGATCATGCGGTTCACCGCGTCCGGCTTAGTGAGACGCTCGTCGCCGCACGAAATGTATATCGGCGCCGTGTGAGCGGCATCCGGCTGACCCCACCACGTCACGCCGTTCTCCGGGTACGTCCTCGCCGCCAACCAACCTGGTCCCGATATGCTGACCGATTCGTCGAAGGCGATAGTCCGTCCATCACCTTCAGCCGCCACCCGAGCGACCACGTCGCCGCTGTAGACGATCTCCACCCGTTCCAGCGGGTTCCTGCATCGCGCGGCGCCGCAGACCGTGACATCTCGCTCCTCGCCCGGCGAAAGCGCGATGGTGTCGCCCACGGTCTTGCCATCCGCCTCGACCGTCAGCATCGCGCCGGATGAGACGAAGGTGCGTCCGGCCGCGAGGTTGTCCACCCACGTGTCGTAGTCGAGTTCCTCGCCACAGTAGACATACACGCGCGCGAAGCCCATCAGATTGGCCGGGTAGTCGGAGCCGATCGACAGCGGAAGACGATACCCGCAGTTGAGCAGGTCGTAATAGCGGGTCGTGTTGTGGGCGTCGAGGCTGTCAAGCTTGCCCATCGCCACCTGGATCGGCACTTCCATGTTCACGTCGTGCGCCGCGATGGTGATGCCTCCCGCATCGCGCACTCGGTCGTACGTGTGCGAGTTCGGCGGCCAGTGCACGCCGGCCGGCCCGCCCATGAACCCGGTGCTCACCGGCTCGATGAGCTTGTCGATCCGCAGGAAGCAGAGGTGGCCGAAGACCTCGTCGTTGCGGTACTCCTCCCCCGTCCAGACGATCCGCCCGTTGACAGACAGATCATCATTCCTGCCCACCGGCGACCAGTCCGGTCGGTTGGCGACAAGTCCCGCCGGGAACTCGTCGGTCACCACGTTCTTCCACCAATGCTTCAGGATCAGATTGTTGTTGACCCAGAGGTCTTCCGCCCGCGAGTGCAGATTCAGCCACTCGGGATCGCCGTTCTCATGCCACGTGTGCCGGACCCAATGCACGTGCGTGTCGCCGCTGTACCAACCCTCGGCAGGCATGTCCACCCAGCGCTCCAACTCCACGCGCGCGCTCTTCTTCCCCCGGATCGCTGTCGTCAGTTCCGCGACTTCGTACTCGAAGCCCTTCCGCACCATCACGGTCACTTCGCCGGGCGGCACGAGCGCGGTGACGCGCCCGTCCGCGTAGCCGAACTTGTGGACAGCGCGCTGGCCGGCGAGAGTGACGGGCCGATTCCCAGCGATCCAGTAACGACCATCGCTTCCACGAATCGATGCCCGCGCCGCGCAGCGCTTTTTCGTATCGGCATTCACGATGTTCAGCGTGAACCGGCAGGCTTTGGTGGCGACGCCAGCCAGTTCGAGGCCCATGGCATTCTCGCCAGCCGTGAGTTCCAACGCGAGCGCGAACTCCCCCGGCTTGCGGATAGAGAACGGGATCACGCCGACGCTCGACAACCTGGGTGGGGCCGCGATGTCGATCGAGCCATCCTGGGCAACGACGCGGAGCGACTGGCGCGCGTTCGTCGCGTTGGTCATGACGATGGCAACGTGCTCTGGCCGCCCGGCAAGGCACTCAATGGCGTCGAGCGCCGCGATGACCTCAATCCCCGCGTCATTGACTTCGATCTCGACCCAGGGGACGACGCTCCTGTAGCGCTCAAGCAGGTCGTTTGCATCGGCCAACGCCGTAGCAACGCGCCGATCGAACTCGTCGACTGGCCAGCGCTTCATGCCGTAGCCGTTGGGCATGTCACGCCTCTGAAGCGTGCGCTGCCGTCCAATGTTCTGGTGGCGGGCGTTGAGCGTGCCGACTTCGTCATTCAGATCGGTGATGATCGCCCGCGCGAGAGGCTGGAGATTCTGGACGGCCTGAAACAACAGCGCCTGGTTCCCCGCGGACCGGCGCTTCTCTTCGGGTGTCCGAGCGTCATCGAACGCCCGCAGAGGCGCGTGCTGGATGAGGGCGTGGAATGGGTGGGAACCATGCGCCCAGAGGGCGCTCGGCAGAAGTAGCGCGGCGACGATCGACGCGTTTCTCAAATCAGCCCAACTCCTCACCCCGTGTAGTGGAGCAGCGTCTCGGCGACCTGCCGGAAGACGCCAATCCCGCGACGAGCGGCCGCGTGCCTGCCGGCGGTCGCCACGTTGATCTCGTAGAACGCGTGGGGGATGTCATGCCGCTTCGCAAGCTGGTGACAGAGCGACGCGTGGTTGTGGTGGCAAGCCTGCTCGTGCGTGGAGGGGCCATCGGTCATGAGCCGCATCGTGTCGCAAATCGCGTCGTAAACCAGCCGCTGCTTCGCGTCCGTGTAGATGCTCCGGTCGTCGACCTCGTACCAGCCATCGTACGGGTACTCGCTGTTGCCCTGCCACCCAGTATAGCAGTGGAAGTTCACCCACAGCGCGGGCATGTGCTCGGTCGCCCAGCGCCAGAGCAACAGGCTCTCCTTGTGCGTCGGCTCGTCGGCATCGGGTTCATCATCGAAGGCGCGGCACATGTTGTGCGGTTCGGATGTGAAGGCATTCCGCCCCAGCACGTTGCCATCGGGATTGACGTTGGGGATGATCCAGACATCGAGGTGCTCGCGTAGCGCGGCCGCGGCCGGGACCATCGACGACATGAAGTCGGCGATGCCTTGCTCGGCCCACACGCCGGCGTGTTCGTGCGGATGCTGGCCGGCAATGCAGAGAACTTTCGGCTTGCCCGGCGTGCCCGCGCGCAGGCCGACGATGTCGCGCCCCTGCACGCTCTCGCCGATCGAGAACAGCTCGCAACGATCCGGCCGCTCCTCAGCGAAGCCTCGCAGGCCGGCCGATGTGAAGCTGCAGGGCGCCACGTATGTCATCGCGCAGCGAAGCTTGCCATTCTCGGGAAGGTTGAGCGCGATGACGATGTGATCGCCGTGCCATTCCGGCGCGGTCTCGTGCAGCGGACGGTAGCGGTCGAGACCCTCGGGCTGAATCCACACCGTCGACGGGAAGAAGACGTGAAAACCCGTCGGCCCGCCGAAGCGCTGGTCCTCCCACAGCTCCACCGTGACCTCTCGCGCCGGGCCCTCATTCGCGACCTCGAAGCACCAATAGACGCAGTAAGACTCCTGAAGGCACGCGTCGACCTCCATGCGGAACCGGCCGTCAGCGACCTGCTCGATGTTCTTGCCATTCCCGCATTCGAAGTCGGTGCTGATGGTGACCATCTGACGCCTCCCGAGGCTCTGAGGCCGAGGCTCAGACCAGGTGGAACTCGGTCTGCCGGCCATCAAGGAGACGACAGTCGTTTTCAGTCAGCACGAGGCCCTCCTCCAGCGCCAGAGGAAAGCTGGCCCCGTCCCACTCATCGATCGGCGCTCGGACCGAGAGTTCCATGGCGAAGCCCTGGTTCTGCGTGAGCCTGACGTCATTCCCAACCGGACGAGGCGCTCTCTCCCAGGGCATGCCGATTAGTGGCCCGGATTCTTGCATGTGGTAGCCCACGGGGTGTGAGAAGACACGTGGGTGGGGGACGTCCTCCGCCGCGGCGACCGACACGGTGTTCGATATGAGCTTGCTTCCGCTCAATCCCACGCGGCACTGGGACATGAAGATGTCCTGCAACCGGTTAGCCTCCCCCATCAGCCATTGCATCCCCTCGGGGGCTGAGGTCTCGTTTGCGCGCAGGACGTAGGCATTCTGCTGATGGTCCGTGTGTAGCCGCAGGTACTGGAGCCCCGCGTCCGCGTGGATGAGGTCACCGGGGCGCGCGACCATGTCTCCCGGTCCGTAGGCGCGAGAGTCCCGTGGTGACCGGACAATCACGAAGTACGGCCTGAACGCCACATCAAGTCCGAGGTCGGTCGCGCGCTGCAGGTAGTGCCACTCGAGGTCCTCCGTAGTGGTGACGTTGGGGATAATCGTCTCCCGACTCAGGCACTCGGCAAGGAGGGCGTGAGCCACGTTGGCGACATGATCGTAGACTGCTATCTCCTCAATTGTCAGCGTCGACAGCCAGCGCCCGACACAGGGCTCCGCGGATACGAGGCGGCTGGCATACTTCTCTGGGAGCCGCTCGGAGAACCGGGTGTGGAGGTCGTAGCTCAGTCCGCCTGCCGCCGGGCCCGTGGCCCCGATGTTGACGCCGATGCGGTCGGGGTCGCGTGACTCCACGACGTCCACCAGCGCGGACAGCTGCTCGTCCTCGCCGTCAGGTCGCATCGGGGAGTCATACAGCCCGGAGGTGTCCGCCGCCGAGAGGTTGATCCGCTCCATGCCATCGCGGTGCTTGACGCACGCCAGTACCTGCAGCGCGGGGTGCCGGCAGTTCATCGGCATCATTGTAGCTAGAAGGGGATCGAAGTCGCCACGCCGGCAAAGCAGTACCCACATGTCCAGCTTCGCCGCCTCCATTGCAATGGGAAGCACCGACTCGAGGCGGCGGGCAAGAGTGCCGTCGATGATCTCCGACCGTTCCCGCATTGATAGCACGCGTGGGAAGCGCATTCGCGGCCTCCTTACCATGGCGATGCCAACCGGAATGCCCGGCAGCTTCACGCCCATCAGCGGCCCCACCTCCATTGGCACGTGATGTGACATCCGCCGCGCGCTGATCACCACCGCGATTGCTCACCATTCGCTTTGTCTCAGAAGTCTGTTCCCTCTCGGTAGCGCGAGCCCTCGCGAGCAAGGGAGCGCCCGCCAAGTCAGCGAAGAGGGCAGCATGACACGTTGCCTGCTTCTGATTGCGCTGGCCGGCGCCGCGCGCGCCGAGCAGCCCCGCAACGGGCTGATCGCGTATGCGGACCGCGAAGCGGGCGACGCATCGCCAATGACCAGCGGCGTTGAGATCTACACCGTCCGACCCGATGGAACGCAGCGCAAGCGCCTGACCGACAGCATGGGCGGCAACTTCCTGCCCGCCTGGTCGCCCGATGGCAAGCGGATTGCATTCATGTCCACCCGCACGGGAGTGCCGGAGATTTGGATCATGGACGCAGACGGTACGGGCCAGCGCCAGATCACCCTCGGCGGTGGCACGTTCCTGCCCGCGTGGTCGCCCGATGGCCGGCAGATCGCTTGCACGTCGCACGGACAGATCTGGCTGATCGACGCCGACGGCGGGAGCCCCCGGCAGCTCACCAGCGAAGGTCGCAACCACGTGCCCTCATTCACGCCCAGCGGCAAGCGGATCAGCTTCTGGCGGGGCGATCAGCAAGGCTACGGACAGATCTGGTCCATGAAAGCCGACGGATCGGACCAGAAGCAGCTCACCCACGCGCGCATCGACCCCTACACGCCCCGCGGCAGCAGCGCCAACGCCTCGTGCTGGTTGTTCAGCGACCGCATCGTCTACTGGTCGGGCATCGAGCACCGCTACGGGCAGATCTGGGTCATGGACGCCGACGGCGCCAACGCGACGCAACTCACCGATAGTCCAGCGCCGATCAGCAACGACAACCCCGCCTGGTCGCCCGATGGCCAGAAGATCCTCTTCGATACGAGTCGAGACGGCCGCCCAGCCATCTACGTGATGGATGCCGACGGCGGCAACCAACAAGTTGTGGTCCCGAATCTGCGTTTCCTGCCCGGGCGGCCAACGTGGCAACCCGTGCTTGGACCGGCGAAGGAATAATCGATGGCAAGGTTGGCACTAGCTCTCGGACTGCTGCTGAGTGTCTCGACCGCGTGGGGACAGGTACCCGTCGAGTTGCGCGACGGCGAGCGCAACGCGATGGCGGACGCCTACGAGGCGACTGTCGCTGAGGACGGGATGCTCACGAGCCTGAAGATTGGCGGACAGGAGTGGATGGAGGCGCGTCCCGACAACCCGCGGGGCGCCTACTGCTGGATTGACGGTCCCCTCACGATGCCCGATGTGACTCAGCCCGAGACGAGCGTCGTCGAGGCCGTCGGCGAGAAATCCAAGATACGGTACGAGTTCAACGAGGATTCAGTCCGGTGGACCGTCGAGAACCTGACCGACGAGAGCATGCTGAATCTCATCGTCTTCGCGCCGGTAATCGACGCGCTGCTGGACGCGAGCGGCATTGCTGTGAAGGCCCCGACGGCCTGGGGCGGCAAACTCATCACGTTCTTCAGCGGCGAGACAAACATCCGCCTGACAGGCGGCACGCGCTGCTGGGGGCCTTGGGATAAGGTGCACCAATGCTGGGAAGTCCGAGTAGGCCCGAAGGAGACCCGCGAAGTGACGCTTGAGATCAACCCCGCGAGCAAAGAGCAAATCGCCCAAGCGGCCCGCACCGCTGCTCGGGCTGACACCAAACCCGTGGATCCTGATGGCCCCATGTGGGACCTGGACGCGCTGAGCGCCCCACCGCAGACATACCCCGCCGAAGGTTTCGACGAAGACGGCGTGAGGGCGCTGTTCTACGATGGGCCGTCCTTCCAGGGCCGGCCGACACGCGTGTTCGCATGGGTCGGATTGCCCGAGGTTGAGCCGGGCGAGAAGGTCCCGGCGATGGTCCTCGTCCACGGGGGCGGCGGAACGGCCTTCGCCAGTTGGGTGCGGCGCTGGACGGAGCGCGGTTACGCGGCGATATCGATGGACACGTGCGGCTGCGTCCCGAGCGGCGCCTACGGAGCCTGGGACCGACACGAACACGGAGGCCCGCCAGGTTGGGGCGGCTGGGGACAGATCGATTGGCCACGAGAGGACCAGTGGACCCATCAGGCGGTCTCGGCGGCGATTCTCGCGCACTCGCTGCTCCGCTCCCTCTCCGAAGTCGATCCCGACCGCGTCGGACTGACGGGCATCTCATGGGGCGGCTATCTGGCCAGCATAATCGCCGGCGTCGACACGCGCTACAGGTGCGCGATTCCCGTCTACGGCTGCGGTTACACGCTCGACATGCCCTTCAGCGGGAGCGTCCAAGGCCTCGGCGAGGAGGGCGCCGATCGCTGGATGCGTTGGTGGGACCCTTCGGTCTACCTGAAAGACGTGACAGCCCCCATCTGCTGGGTCACGGGCAGTAATGACTTCGCCTACACCTTCCCCGGCCTGCGCCAGTCCGCCCGCGCGGTCAAGGGCCCAGTCAAGCTCTGCGTAAGGCTGCGGATGCCACATGGACACGGCGACGCGGGCGAGGCTCCCGAGGAGACCTTCACGTTTGCCGATACATTCCTCAAGGGCGGCGATCCGATGGCTGAGATCACCGGCCAGGGCCGCGAAGGCAGCGAGGTGTGGTGCGAGTTCACCTGTGCCGTGCCCGTTGTCCGGGCCGAACTGAACACCACGAGGGATACCGGCAGTTGGCCTGGCCGCGCGTGGCTCGCATCCGAGGCCAATCTCACAGACGGACGCGTGACCGCCGCTCTGCCGGAGGGCACGACGGTCTACTACATCAACCTATTCGACGAGCGCGATCTGTGTGTCAGCACCGAGCACGTGGAAATCGACGGGTAAGCGAAGACAAATCCGGAGGACGACATGAAGCCGCTACTGCTGTGCCTATCCGCTCTGATTGCGTCGAGCATCTGCACTGCTCAGGATGAGATGGACAAGCTCCTCGACGGCATGAGGGACTTCAACGCAGTGCAGGTCATCTACCGTGGCGGCGTCCCCCATACGGACAAGAACGGCAACCTGCTCACCGAGTACGATCCCGAACGCTCGTTCTTTCAGATCGGCATCTGGGGCAACCCGTTCGGCGACATCTACGGCTACAACTACGACCTGACGATCCTCCCTGAAGCCGGGATCAATACCATGTGGCCATGGTCCGGCCGCGGACTCGAGAAGGAACTCGAAGCCGGTGCCGGGGCGGGCCTGCAAGTCGTCCATATGAGGCCGCTCGAAACCGACGATGCGGCGACCCACAAGGACCACCCCAACTGGCTCGGAAACTGCTGGCACGACGAGCCCACCGGTGGATGGTGGGGCAAGGAGATGGACAAGCACTTCGACGAGTTCCTGGCCTACAAGAAGGAGATCAACGAAGCCGCGCCGGGCCGGCCTGTCTTCATCAACGATGTCCCCTGGATCTCGCCGCCCGCGACCTCCTGGTGGGTGAAGTGGAATACCGCGGGGGACGTCGCATGCCACGACAACTACCCCATTCTCACTCGCAAGCACCGGTCGAAGACGATCAGCGATGAGGGCAGCCGGACCGGCATCGACAAGTCCACCGCCTTCGCAACGGCCGTCAACCAGGAGCAGAAGCCTGTCTGGGTCATCGTCGGGGCCTTCACCCAGCGCGGTCGAGGCGCGTTTCCGTTCCGCTTCGCGACGCCTTACGAACTCCGCGCGCAGGTCTACGCATCGCTGATCCACGGCGCGACGGGCATCATCTATTTCTGCTGGGACACCTACGTCAGCCGCGATGGACACGTCATGGGCATGTCGCCGGATCCTCAGGTCGCCTACTTGGAGGCCGACCCAAATCGGCCAAAACCCTCCCCCGCCAAGCCACTTGAGTTGGCTCAGTCCAAAGCACTCTGGATGACGGCTACGCAGATCAACAGCGAGATTCAGGAACTCACGCCATCGCTGCTGTCCCCAACCGTGGGGCCGGATGTCGAGTACTCCGCTGACATCGACGGCGAGGAAGTGTCGAACGCGCCGCTTCGCTGCCTGCTGAAACCACACCCCGACGGCGGTTACATTCTTCTCACGGTGAACCTTGACGACGCGGTGCTGGATACGACGTACAGCTTCCCGGGCGGACTGACGTCGGCGGCGCCGCTGTTTGAGAACCGAGAGCCGATCGAGCTTGACGAGGGCGCGACGACCTTCAAGGATGTCTACGAGCCATTCGACGTTCACGTCTACCACATCAACGGGTGACCGAACATGACCACCGCCGCGATGCTGCTTTTCATCACCTCGCCCATCTGTGCGGGAGAAGTCGACGCCGCCGGCGACCGCTGCGTGCGCGTCGACGGGGAGGCGTTCTTCCCGATCGGCGTCTACTCGGCCGGAGCGACGGTCGACTTCCCAATGCTCGCCGACGCGGGCTTCAACACCGTCCACACCTACGGCTGGGAGGGCGTCCGCAACTACGACGCGGGCGTGCAATGGCTTGACGCGGCGCAAGACAGCGGTCTGATGGCCCTCGTCGGCCTGTACCGACCGGATGTCTATGAGATGAACTGGGACGCATCAGTGAAGCGCATCCAAGACGTGCGCGACCACCCAGCGCTCCTCGCCTGGCACACCATGGACGAGCCCTCGTGGGACAGAGAGGGCAACATGGGCAAGGACTACATGCCCGCCGCTTACGACCTCCTCAAGCAGCACGATCCCGGGCACCCCGTTACGGCCGTCGTCTGCCACTTCGGCGATACCACGCTGTTTGAGCCAGATGTCGACATCATGCAAGCCGATTACTACGCCGTCCCGCCGATCCCCGCCGTCAACTTCTCCGGCACGGGCTTCCACGGCGTGAAGCTCTTCGTGGACAAGTGGCGCGCGGCATCGGGCGGAGAGAAGCCCTACTGGTACGTCGCCCAGGGCTTCGATTTCAGCGTCTCCAAGGCCGAGAGCCACGAGATCGCCGATGAGTGGCAACGCGCCCCCAATCGCGACGAGATCCGCTGCATGACCTACACCGCCGTCGCCTCCGGGGCGCGAGGGATTCTCTACTGGTCGCTGTCGAGGTTGCTGGGTGACGAGTGGAGCCGCAGCCCGCTCTCACGCGTCAAGCTCTGGGAAGACCTCTGCAGCGTCGTCGGCGAGTTGAACGCGCTCATGCCACTGCTGGCGAGCGACTCCCCGGAGCACATCCAGGATCACGACCGCGTCGTATCGATGATCAAGAGCGACGGTGAGGCCACTCACATCATCGTGGTCAACTACGAGCGCCGGGAAGTCGAGACCATCGTCGAGATTCCGGACGTAGAGAACGCCGCTGCGGAGCATGTCTTCCGCGAAGGCGCCGAGACGATCGCCGAGGGCAAGCTCAGCCTATCGCTGGAGCCGCTCGAGGTGAGGGTGCTCCGCATCCAGCCCGTCTCCGCACAATGACCCAGCGCGCCTAACAGTTGCCTAACAGGCCCTGCGTGCACTCAAGGCGAGAGGGAGCGTTACCGCATGAGCCGGGCAGCTCCATTCCTCATTCTCGCCGTGCTGGCAGTATCGTCCGTGGCATCCGCCGGTCCCGCCGCCGACCGCGCGTATGCGGATTCCGTCCTCGATGGATTGGTTGAGGAGGGAGTCCTGACACAGGCCCAAGCCGACCGAATCCGCGCCAAGGCGGAGCAAGCCGCCGGCGACGCGTCCGACAAGCCGGCGAAGCCGCAGTGGTATGACACCACGAAGGTCAGCGGGTACGGGCAGGTCCGCCATTACTTCAACCCAGACCAGAGCGATCCGGACAACGAGTTCGGCGTCCGCCGCGCGCGCATCAAGGTCGAATCCAGACCCGCCGATCGCACGAAGGTGCAACTGCAGCTGGGCCTGGATCGTGGCGACGTCACGGTCAAGGACGCGTGGCTGCAGTACGACTTCGATGACGACGGCGAGTACACCCTCAGGGCCGGACAGCAGAAGCTCCCGTGGGGCTACGAAATCCCCCAGTCATCCTCACGCCGCGGCCCGCTGGAGCGCGCGGCCATCACGGCCCGAGCGACGGGTGGCTCGCGCGACGTGGGTCTCGTCTTCTACTGGACAGACCCCGATGATGCCGAGTTGTTCAGTTACGCGAAGAAGAACGAGTGGGGCACGGGCGACTACGGGACGTTCTCACTTGGGGTGTATAACGGTCAGGGCCTGGCCGACGAGGTCAACGACCAAAAGCACATCAGCGCTCGCTTCACGAAGCCGTTCACCATCTGCGACGGCAATTACGCCGAGGCAGGCGCAAGCTACTACGGCGGCAGCTTCTACCCGGGATTGCCCATATGGAACTGGGCGCCCCGGCGTTGGCTGAGCAGTCAGCCGTTCGCTGTGATGCTTCAGCAACTGACCTCCGGAAACCTGCACATGCGGCTGTGGGACCCGAGATCGGCGGGGTCTGCCGCACG
>PVBE011711055.1_pt1 | contig 24313 bp, 17 predicted proteins | sample 1631181 | NCBI WGS metagenome assembly PVBE01 (sample SAMN08397723, study PRJNA350692) | Marine metagenome, whole genome shotgun sequencing project. | isolation source: water | place: Pacific Ocean | collected 2012-04 | reverse complement strand
TGGTCCTGTAAATCCTGTTGGGCCTGTGAAACCTGTCGGTCCTGTTACTCCTGTTGGGCCAGTCGGTCCTGTAAATCCTGTTGGGCCTGTAAATCCTGTCGGCCCCGTTACTCCGGTTGCTCCTGTTGGTCCTGTAAATCCTGTTGGACCCGTTACCCCTGTTGGACCCGTTACCCCTGTTGGGCCTGTAAATCCTGTTGCACCTGTTGCTCCGGTTGGACCAGTAAAACCGGTTGGCCCCGTTACTCCGGTTGCTCCTGTTGGTCCTGTAAATCCTGTTGGTCCTGTGAAACCTGTCGGTCCTGTTACTCCGGTTGCACCCGTTACTCCAGTTGGACCCGTTGCTCCTGTTGGACCTGTAAATCCTGTCGGCCCTGTTACTCCTGTTGCACCTGTTGGGCCTGTCACTCCCGTTGGACCTGTGAAACCTGTCGGTCCTGTTACTCCAGTTGCACCTGTTACTCCGGTTGCACCCGTTACTCCGGTCGCGCCTGTTGCTCCAGTTGGCCCTGTGAATCCAGTTACTCCTGTTACCCCTGTTACCCCTGTTGCTCCGGTTGGACCTGTCGCGCCTGTAGGTCCTGTAAATCCTGTTGCACCTGTTACTCCAGTTGTTCCCGTCGGACCTGTTACTCCAGTTGCTCCTATAGCCCCTATTGCTCCTGTTGAGCCTGTTACTCCGGTAGCTCCAGTTGCTCCCGTCGGGCCTGTTACTCCCGTCGGACCTGTTACTCCAGTTGCTCCTATGACTCCTATTGCTCCCGTCGGGCCTGTTACCCCCGTTGCTCCCGTTGCACCTGTTGCTCCCGTCACTCCGGTTGGCCCTGTTACTCCAGTTGGACCTGTTGCACCCGTGGGTCCTGTGAATCCTGTTGGACCACTCGGCCCTGTAAATCCGGTTGGACCTGTAGGACCTGTTGCTCCCGTTGGACCTGGATCTGTTCCGGCTGGGCCTGTCGGACCGACTTCACCTGTTGCTCCTGTATCTCCCACTCCTGTTGGCCCTGTATCTCCTGTCGGACCTGTTACTCCTGTCGGACCTGTTGCTCCTGTTTGACCTGTGAATCCCGTCGGACCTGTTGGCCCTCCAGCGGGTCCAGTAGGGCCAGCTGGACCTTCTTCTCCAAGAATACCAGTGTGTCCAGTTGGTCCAGTAGGACCTCCACGTGGTCCAGTAGGACCTACTAATCCTCCTTCTCCTGTTGATCCTGTACTTCCTGTGTTTCCCGTCGGACCTGTATCTCCTAAACCCGTTGGCCCAGTAGGTCCAGTAGGTCCAGTAGGCCCCGTTCTTCCACTAGGTCCACTAGGTCCTGTTGGTCCTGGGTCTCCCGTTGAACCTGTACAACAAGGTCCTGTTGGTCCTGTGGGCCCTATTGGTCCCGTAGCACCAGCACCTGTAGCACCAGCTCCCGTAGGGCCAATAGCCCCCGTAGGTCCTGTAACACCCGCAGGTCCCGTGGCACCCGTAGAACCAGTCCTTCCTCTTGGTCCCGGAGGCCCTTGCGGCGGTCCTTTACCACAACCACCACATTTACCTGTTAAAGTCTGTTCATGACTTTGGTTTTCATGAAAAACAGCTTGTGATTTCAAAGGAGGCTCTGCAAATAACAATATAGGAAACAAAATGTAACAGAGAGAAACCACGCCCTTAAAAAAACTTTTTTTCATGACACCACTTCTTTGGTAAGAAAAGTTAATAATGGTTTAAAATTTTCCAAATCCTTTCTTTACATAAAACGGCAAGGATTTTCATAAATTAAAAATTTATTTACAAGATAAAATTTAAAAAACATTTTACATAAATAACTTAAAGAGCTGATAACTAGACGATTGACGATTATAAATTTAAAGAAATCATCAAGAAAAAAAAAAATAATTCCCTTTTTTCAAAAAAACCGAGCCCATCTTTACAATTCTTTCTTTCATTAAATTTTAAAAAAAGTCTAAAACCCGACTAAACCCTCAGTTTATAACTATTTTTAAAGCTGAAAAAATTTTTGATAAAATTTGGCTTGTTTATCTGCAGGAAATATTCTAGAAAATATTTTCAAAAAGAAAATTCTAAATTTTACAAATGGTCCCTAAATTTTGAATTTCCTTAAGTATGTATTTGCGTAAGCTATTTGTTTAATATATATATAATTTTATACCAATTATGATTCAAAAAATGGGCTACAGATGGATCCCAAAATTGAGCTAGAAACTATTTATCAAGATCACCATAAATCAAGAAACAGATATGGTTATCTTTTTTGCCACGGAAAAAGAGCTCCCTATTTACAAAAGTGGATCGGACAGGGAAAAACTGTATTAGATCTTGGTTGTAGAGACGGTGAACTTACAAAATACTTTCTAAAGGGAAATGATATTAAAGGTGTTGATATCGACAGAAATGCCTTAAAGTTGATTCAAAAAAAGCTACAAATAAAAACTCTATGGCTTGATCTAAATACAGAATGGCCTTTTAAGAAAGAAAGCTATGATGTAATCATTACATGCGAAATATTGGAACATCTATTTTTTCTAGATAAAATTTTACCGCAAATTCAAAAAACCTTAAAAAAAGATGGATTTTTTTTAGGTTCTGTACCCAATGCATTTAGAATCAGAAATCGCTTTAAGTTTCTTTTGGGGAAAAATTTTGAAACAGATCCCACACATGTTCACATGTTTTCGATCAAAAGTTTGTTAACTCTTTTAAATCGCTACTTTAAAGATGTGGAAATTGTTCCTGTCCAAGGTAAAATCCTTCCTTTTTTACCCATTTCTGATAAAACACCTCCAAAATTGGGGCGCTTATTCTCTAGAGATCTTCTATGGAAAGCTAGACCTAAATGAACCTACCTCAATGATATCTTTTATTAAGCTAAGTTCTTAAAACTACTTCAAAAATTTGCAATGGAAGAAAAAAATATAACTATTAAAAAATTATATATCATGCATGCTGTTCTATAAGAGATGAGTTTGCAAACATGAGTAAATTTAAACCTTATATTCCAGCTACAGCCAAAGTTAAAGAATTTTCCTTCCGAGCTCTTTTTGTCGGTATTCTTTTTAGTTTTCTTTTTTCTATTTCAAATGCGTATCTTGCTCTTAAAATAGGAACGACTATTTCTGCATCTATTCCTGCTGCAATTTTATCTATGGCTCTTTTCCGTTTTTTTTTTAAAAAAGGAACCATTTTAGAAAACAACCTCGTTCAAACCATTGCAACTGTGGGTGAATCTTTAGCTGCAGGAGTTATATTTACGATTCCTGCCCTTTTCTTTTTAGGATACTACCCTTCTATTTTAAAAATTTTCCTCTTAACTTTATTGGGTGGTATTTTAGGTATCTTATTTATGATTCCTATGAGAAGACATATTATTGTAGAGGAACATGGAATTCTGCCTTTTCCTGAAGGTACCGCCTGTGCAGCAATACTAAAAGCGGGTCAATCCAGCTCACAATCTGCTATTATGGCTGGCTGGGGTCTTATTGTGGCTGCCTTTTATAAAATTCTTTGCAATGTGCTTCACCTTTGGCCAGAAACTCCTAGCTGGACTTTCAAACCTTATAAAGATGCAATCTTTACTTTAGATGCTACTCCCGCTCTTTTAGGCGTAGGCTATATCATTGGTACAAGGATTACTTCTTTTATGTTTGCAGGAGGTGCACTTGCTTGGTGGGTCATCATTCCACTGATTAAAATGTTTAGTTTAGGTGATTATACAGTTTTCCCTGCATCTACTCCAATCGATGGCATGTCATCTGAACAAATTTGGTCTAATTATGTCCGTTATATAGGTGCAGGTACTCTTGCAATAGGAGGACTTCTCAGTTTATTTAAAATCGGACCTGTAATTTTTAAAACCTTTCATGCAGGGTTTAAAGAATTATTTTCTGGGTTTCGTCTTCAAAAAAATGCTCCCCGAACCGAAAGAGATATTGGAATGCCATGGCTGATTATAGGAGCTCTTTTTATTATTTTTCTTTTGTGGTTTTTACCTATATTTCCTTTTAATTTTCTAACCATTGTTTTGATCGTTGTTTTAGGCTTCTTTTTTTCTGCAGTTACCTCAATTACCGTAGGGCTTGTGGGAAGCACATCAAATCCTGTCTCTGGCATGACAATTACAACCCTTTTAATTACTTGTTTGGTTTTTGTTCTTTTGGACTGGACTGATATCACGTATTTGATTTCTGCAATTATGATGAGTTCTATCGCTAATATTGCTATTGCTATGGCATCCACTACCTCCCAAGATTTAAAAGCAGGGTTTTTATTAGGAGCCACTCCTAGAAATCAGCAATTAGCAGAAATTATTGGAGTTATTATTCCTTCCCTAGCTTTAGGCGCAACCCTTTATGTTTTAAATGCGGCCTACCACATCGGTTCCGAACAAATGCCTGCTCCACAAGCTACCATGATTGCTCTTATTGCTAAGGGCGTGATTCATGGTGATTTACCTTATACTCTTTTTGTGATTGGAATTATCATCGGGCTCATTCTAGAAATTCTACACATTCCTACTTTAGCTGTTGCTCTCGGTCTTTATTTGCCTCTTTCTCTTTCTAGTGCTATAATGGTTGGAGGTCTTGTAGCCTATTATGTAAATAAACATTCCCGCGAAAATGCAGCACAAGAAAGAGGACTTCTTATTTCTTCAGGACTCGTAGGTGGTGATGCCTGCATGGGAATTATCATTGCTCTTCTTGCTGTATTTGGGATAATTTCCACAAAAGATGAAGGGCTTTTACCACAATATTTTAGCTTGATTATGTATGCTCTTTTAGCTGTAGGTTTAGGCTTTTTTGTGACAAAAAAAACTCGAAATGAAAGTCGTTAGAAAAAATCCTTTAACCCTTTTGGAAGTAGGAATCGCTTTATTCATTGCTTCCATCTTAATCACCTTTCTCTTGCGTACCTATTCTCAAATACAAATTTTAGATCATAAAATTGACAAAACGCGTCAAGAAATTGTGCAAAGGCAACATTTTCAAAAAAGACTTCACCAAGTTTTTTCTCAAATTCCATCTGCATCTGTATTTGTACCCAAAGAACCTTCCCTTTATACAGAACAATTTCCGCAAGAAAGCACCCTAAGTCTTGTCTGTTTTTTTGATAATGGAATCGATTTAGACCCTTCTTTTAGCGGCCCGATCCTGGGAAGACTGACCGTGATTGAAAATGATCTTTGTTTGCTTATGTGGCCCTTTAAAAAAAACCACTCCAAAACGCACTATCGAAAAGAAATTTTACTTCATGATATTTTTTCAATTGATTATGAATTTTTAGGTCCAACCGATCCCAAATACACTCACGCTCGAGCAAAAAAAATTAATGAAGATCTTGAGTGGAATCCTCATTGGCATAAAAAAAGAAAAGAGCTCCCTTCTGTTATCCGGATTCACCTAAATCAAAAAAATGATTTATCTTTTGCCTTTCTTCTTCCCAAGGAAGAGTCTATTACTTATACTTCTTCTCCATGAATATTTTAGGATTTGTCGCTGTTATTTTACTTTCTTTAGCTTACGTAATGAGCAGCTTTGAAAAAAAAGATCTTATTTTTAGAAAGCTTCAAAAAAATTATGCCTCTTATTTTCAGGCTTCCCGCTCTTTGCAAAATTCTTTTGAACAAATGCAGTACCGTCTTTCAAAAGCAAAACCAAAAAAAAACTCTGAAACAAAAAAAAAGCCTCAGGAAAAACAAAATACCCCTGTAGAAAAACTTTAAAACATGCCTTACTGCGCAAGAGTTAATCTACAGCCTCTTTTTACAGAAGAAAAAAGCCCTCTTAAACCTTTTGTGTTAAAACTTCTTCAGTCTCTTTACGGAAAAACCCTTTTTGAAGGAGAAAATCATTTGAGTGAAAAAATCTTAGACTCTTTGATTTTATCTGCAAAAGAAAATTTGAAAGAAAACCCCGATCACCCTCTTCATTTAGCAAAACTTCATCTAGAGAACGACGATCTACAATTTTATTATTATTTTCTCCTAAAAGGAACCAAAAAATATAGCGAAGATGAAGGGCTTTATCCCTTTTTAGAATATGTAAAACTCGAAAAAACTCCGCAAAAAATCTGCGTATCTTGTGCAGATAAAAAAATGCTCAGTGTTCTTTTTAGTCCTAAGGTAGCTGAAATTATTTGGGAAAAAAAAGAAACAGACCAAGAACGCCTTTCTATTAAAAAAGAAGAAGTAGAGTCCTACCTTTTAAAAGAAAGAATAGAAATAGATCCTAATTTATGGAATTTTTTAAGCTTTACACATAAAAACACAAAAAATGAGCACGTGACGGTTGAAGGGAAAGATCTATCTAAAGATATCACCTTAAAAAATACCATTTCTATTACACACTAGCAGGAATCATCGCTTTATTTTTTCGATAGCTGGGTAAAATGATATTGAATTTCGTACCAACACCAATTTGTGATAAAATGGTGATCTCTCCTCCATGCTTTTCAATCACTGTCTTCACTAAAGAGAGTCCTAACCCAGCCCCTCCCCTTCTTCTTGAACGGGCTTTATCTACTGTATAAAAGCGTTCAAAAATATGCTCTAAGTCTTGAGAGGGAATTCCAATGCCATGATCCTCAATACTCACAATGACTTCATCATTTTTTTGATTTAGAGTAATAAAAAGCTCAGGAATCTCTTCAGAATATTTTACAGCGTTTTCTAAAAGGTTCATAAAAGCAAGATCTAGAAGACCAGGATCTACAAAAACATGAATGTTTTCTATTTTTTCCTCGATAACTATCTTTACATGAGGATGCACAGCTAAAAGCATACGCTTTGCATTGTCTAAAAGATCCAAAAGATCGGTTTCGATAAAATTTGAAGAATCAAGATTTTCAACATCTGCTAAGGTTAAAAGATTTTTAACCAAACTGGTTAACCTTTCAGACGTTTTGATAATTTTAGTTGTGATCTCTTTGAGCATTTCATCTGTGATGTTGGGAAGATCTTGCAGGGTCTCTGCAAATCCACGGATAATCGTAATCGGAGTTCTCAGCTCATGAGAGGCATTTGCGATAAAATCTTTTCCCACTTTAAGTATTTTATAATCAGAAGTTTTATCTTGTAACACTAAAATAGCGCCGCCATCTACTGGCCTAGGAACAGCGATAATATTAATGTAAACTTTGCTGGAGTCTCCTAACACAAGAGAGTCATGTAAAACTTCTGCTTCTTTACGACAATCCAAAATCAATTTTTTGCATCTTTCAATTAAAATAGACTCTGGTTTTTCTATCTCTTCAAAGTTCGCATCCAAAAGAGCTGATTTAGAAATCCCTAACATTTTACAAGCTCTTGAATTGGCATAATTCACTTGCATATTCTCATTGATACCTACAACGCCTTCTACTAATGAATCTAATATCGATGTGGTCTCTTTTGTTTGAATAGTAAGCGTTTCAATTTGTTTTTGAATTTTAGCTGACATCGAATTCAATGTATGAGCCAATTTTCCAAAATCATCTTCTGAAGCAATTGATGAACTGAGTTTAATTTGAGGAACAAACTCATTCAGACCCTGTTGATATGGTTTAATAGCATGAATAATTTGTTGAATAGGCGAACTAAGACGGTGAATAATCATCCAAGTCATCAAGCTATAAAGAAGGAGAACAATCCCTCCAAGAGTTAAAAATCCGATTTCAAAGTTATGGGTAAGTTTCTCTATTTCTCGAAAAGGAAAAGAGGTTCTTAAAACATATTTTTTCCCTTCAAATTCAAAGGCCTTTGCAACATAGGCAAAGGTTTGTAAGAACAAATGGGAATAGCCCTCTCGATAGCCTACTCCATCTCTTAGTGCTTGTTTGACTTCAGGGTGTAACGAAACGTAATCTGGAATTTCTCCCTTTTTTAAAATCTGTTGTACATGTGAATCATAAAGAACGTTTCCTACATCATCAATTAATGTAACACGGAAAAAAAACAAAATCTGATGTTCTTTTAGATTTTGAAGCAACTCTTTTTCGTTAGAGGCTTTTTGAATTTTACTGATTAACTCTACCGCTCTTTCTTCTAAAGATTTACGAGCAATGTTTTCTATCGTCTTTTTCACAAAAGGAAAAAGAAACGCGATGAAAACTAACAGTAAAATACTAGCACTGACTAAAATTTTTTTTCTAAAACTTAACATGAAACTTCAAAGTGGAAGGAGTATATGTTCTTAGGTCTCAAAAGAAATATCTTCTGTTTTCAATTTGGTAACACGAAATATTTTAACCGCTTCCGTAAAACCTTTAAAGGATTTTGGTTGTAAAGCTTCAACTTCAATAAAATCTTTTACTCTGTAGGCATTCAAAATACCTTCTGTGATGATCACCTCATTAGGCGCAGCAGAAGAGCAAATACGTGATGCTAAATTGACATTGGATCCTAAAACTGTGTAATTCAAGCGATTTTCTGCCCCCATATTTCCTGCAAGCACTCCTCCTACATGAATACCGACTCCCATTTCAATCAAAGGAAGATTTTTTCCTTTTCTTTCTTGATTCCACTCACCCAATGTTCTTTGAAACCGTACAGCACTTACAACAGCGCGAAGAGAAGCATCTTTATATTCAATGGGAGCTCCAAAAAGAGCCATGGCTTCATCTCCCACATATTTATCAATTACACCCCCTGTTTCATCAATTATTTTTGTAATTTTTGTCATACAAGTATTGAGTATCTCGATTATTTCTTGAGGGGGCATTTTTTCTGTAATCCCTGTGAAATTTCTAATATCAGCAAAAAGGATCGCAACATTGAGCTCTTTACCACCTAAATGAATCTGTCCTTGTAAAATTTCTGATGCAATTTCTTCAGAAATTACTTTATTCAGTACACCTCTAACTCTTTCTCTCTCTCTAAGACCTTTTACCATCTCATCAAAAGAAGAAAGCAGTAACATCACTTCTTTTGTCTGACCTTTTTCAACTTTAGGTAAATTTAAGTTTTCAAACTGGCCTTCCTTGACCTTTGCAGATGCTTGAGATAAAAGAACAATAGGCTTTGAGATTTTACGAGAAAAATTATGTAAAAATAAAAGAGCAATGACAAGAGCTCCAAAAGCACTGAAGCGCATTTTTGTAGAAATATTTTTGATCAAAATTTTCGTTTCTTCATGCAATTTATCGATCAAAGCAAAAGCATCTTTCTTTTTTTGCAGGGTATAAAAATGCAAGTCTGTATGAGAATAAGGCTGCAAGTGCAAATAAAAGTATTTACCTCCCTGAATTTGAACCAAACCCATCGTTTCTTTTTGCATAGAGTCGAGAGGAATATGATCAAAAGGAGAGATAGATATTTTTTGTCCATCTGAATCATAGGCTGAAATCACTCGATTCCTGTGGACAAGAAGAGAGGTTTGACTTGCTGAAAGGGAAAGTTCCTGAAGTAAATTTCCAATTTTCACTCCTACCGTCAAGAAATTATCTTTATGCCCTTTAGATGTGAAATGAAGAGTATTGGCTAAAAATAGTCTTTTAAGATCGGGACCAATAACTACTCCAATGGAAGGAGCAATCGGCATATTATGAGATTTTTGGTGATAATACTCTTCCGCATTAAAAAAAGGTTTTTGAAAAAAAGACTGATGAGAAAAAACAGACTTCCCATATTTTTCAAAAGAAAACCTACTAAAAACACCTTCAGGTTCATGCATTGAAGTATCCCAGTCACCATTAGAAAGCATGGCAGAAAAAATAAATACTAAAATGAAGTTGCGATCTTTCTCTAAAAGAGCTTCAAACTTTCTTTCAAACTCGTGTGCAATCAAATGAGAGCCCATATATTTTTCAGAAAAATCAATAGGTTCATAAGTTGTTTTAGAGTTTTTGAAAACTTTCCCTAAAAGCTTTTTATCTCGAATGGCATCTCTATGCTCTTCTACATAGCTTTTAGCTTTTAAAATTTTTTGATAGAAATAATCTTGATGAACCGTTTTTAAGCTAGAAGAATCAGAAGATAAGTTCATTAATTTTTCAGGGTTATACATCAGAAGAATACGAGGATCTTGTTGTAAATGATCAATGGTCGTTAAGCGGGCAAGTTGAGGAAGCATTTTTGCTGATAGGCGCACTCCCATGTAGAGTTTTTTCTCGCTTACAATCCAAGATAAATCCTCATCTATCGGATACTCTTTGGATTCTTCAAGAGAAATTTTGGAAGGGATGATGCCATATGTTTTGTGAGAAAAAGAGCATTGAATAAAATCGATCCATCGGTTTCGAAACAAAGTATCCGCTGCCGCTGTCCATACCATTTTGTCATCATCTGGCAAAAAAGCATTTTTGTAATAAGGATAGCGATCGACTCTATATAAAAGAGCATCAATTTCTGCTTGCATATCAGCAATCGCAATTCCCAAATACTCATTTAAATGCTTACGGCGAACCCCTTCTAAACTATAGATTTCTTCGTAAAGACCTCGTTCTGCTTTGCGCAGATTTTTTCGCACAAGATAATTTTCTAAAACAATCGTACCTAGAAAAAAAGCAATAAAAACAGCTCCAAACCAAATAAACAGCTTTGTTCTAAGTAACATGATGCCTCAATAAGGGAAAAACGTCTCCCAGCTCTTATCTGTGATACATATCATATCTTCAAATCGAACACCACCGATTCCTGCTTGATAAAGCCCCGGCTCAATTGTAAAAACCATACCAGGCGTTATTAAACATTCTTGTTGAGATCGAATAATCGGATACTCATGCACTTCAAGGCCTACACTGTGACCAAGACTATGGGTAAAAAATTTCTCATACCCTGCTTTTTTAAATACATCTCTCGCAGCCCGGTCTAAATTTTGGATCGGCATTTGAAGGATGATCTGATCTAGTGCTGCTTTGTAAGCCTCTTTTATAAGCGCATACATTTTTTGGATTTCTTTAGAAGCTGTACCGAAAAAAAACATACGAGTCATATCTGATGCATAGTGTTGATACTTGATCCCCAGATCAAATAATACAGGCTGATTTTTTTTTAACCGAGTATCTGATGATCTATGATGAGGATGGGCTGTATTTTCTCCGAAAGCAATAATCGGCTCAAACGAAAGTCCCTCTGCCTTATGCTTACGTACAAACATTTCAAATGCAAAAGCGATCTCCTTTTCGGTAATCCCTTCTTTTAAAAGAGTACAAATATGCTCATAGCCCTTCCAGGTAATTTCGGCAGCTTTTTTTAAAGTAGAAATTTCTTTTTTGTCTTTGATCAATCTCAAATTTTTTAAGGGATTTTTTAAAGCAATCAGCTTTTTCTTGGAAAGGGATTGATAATTTTGAAATTGGGAATAAGAAATGTGATCTGCATCCAATCCAATTTGATAAGAGTGCTCAAAAAGATATTTTTCAAAGGAAGTCTTTTGATAAAGCTTCACATCACAAGTAGTTTTTTTCTGAACCTCTTCAAAATATCTGCTATCGACAAAAAAAGTAGCCTCTTTTTTGCTGAGTACTATTTTTCCAGCAGACACTGAAACTCCCGTAAGATAAAAAATATCAGTCACATTTTCAATCAAAAGAAAATCAAGGTCTTGATCTGTTACAATTTTGCGAGCTTTTTCTCTTCTTTTTTCAAAAATCATTCAAATACTCTGGCTGCTTTTTCTTCTGTAATCCTTAAAAGAATGGGATGTCCATAAGGACAAAAATAGGGATCAGAGGCATTTTTTATTTCTTGCAAAAGTTTGTTAGCTTCTTCGAAAGCAGAGTCTCTTTTCTTTGCAAAAGAAGAAAGAGTAGATAAAACTTTTTTTTCATACTTTTTAAATAACAAATCCACCTCTTCTGTTTCAGAAAACTGCGTAAAAAGTTCTTGAAAAAGGTGGGCCGCTTCTTTCTCTTTTAAAAAGGAAGGAACCGCATCAATGCTAATTGTGTGAGCTCCCATTACCCTCATTTCAATTCCAATCTGAGAAAACAAAGAGAGCTTTTTTTCAATCATTACCATTTTATCTTTTGGAAAGTCAAATGTATACGGAATGAGCAAGTTTTGAGAAGAAATTTTCTTTTCTCTTTTTTTAAAAAGATCCACTAATAGACGGAAAAAAGCAGCTTTTGTATCAAAAGCCCAAAGATTTTCATTTTCTTTTAAAAAAAGATAACTTCCCACCTTGGAAAAAATTTGAAAATAAGGAAAAAGACTTTCTTCTTCTTTAAAAAAAAGAGCCTGCTCTTCTGTAGAAGGCTTAGGAATACTTTCAAAAACATCAAAATCTGTAAAAGAACCCCTTTCAAATTTAGGAGCTTGTATCATAATCGGAGAATCAATTCTGATCTGAACAGCCTGCATAATTTTTTGTTTTAAATAGAGCTTGTCTTTAAAGCGCACCTCTTTTTTTTGAGGATGCACATTTACATCTACAAAATCCAAAGGTGTTTTCAGATGAAGCACAAAAGAGGGGAATTCTTTTTCTGAAATCATGGTGGCTACAGCATCTTTTAAGCTGTTAGAAATAAAGGGAGAAAAAACCCACCTTTCATTCACAAAAAGATACTGCGCCGAACGGTTCATTTTAGAATCTCCTAAATAACCATTCAAAGAAAAAGGTCCCTCTTGAAAAGAAACTTCCCTCTCAAAATTTCCTTTCAATACTTGAGCAATTCTACTTTTCAAATCAGAAAAAGTGAGCGTCTGAAAAACTTTTTTCCCTTTAGAGATCAGCTCAATATCGATGTAAGAATAACAAAGACTCATCGCTTGCACTGTTTTATGAACCTGAGATACGAGAAAGGACGTTGATTTTTGAAACTTTTTTCGAGCCGGTACATTATAAAATAAAGATTCCACAGAAATTTCAGTCCCTTTATTTTTGACTGAAGGAACCTCTTTTAAAAGCTGTCCTCCTTCCTGATAAAGCTCAATCCCAAGACCTGAATCATCACAACACGTTTTTAAAGTAAGCTTGCTCACAGCTGCAATCGATGCTAGTGCCTCTCCTCTAAATCCCATACTTTTCAAAGAAAATAAATCTTGGAGCTCAGAAACCTTAGAGGTTGCATGACGTTTTAAAGATAAAAGAGCATCTTCTTTTGTCATGCCACATCCATTATCCTTAATACAAATTTTTTGGTTGCCTCCCTCTTCAATTTCGATAGAAATTTTAGAGGCTCCCGAGTCCACAGCATTTTCTAAAAGCTCTTTCAACACAGAAACAGAACTTTCAACAACTTCGCCTGCTGCAATTTTATTAATGAGCTCATCTTTTAAAAGATGAATTTTTTTCATAATTTATCCAAATAAAGGGACTATGAGACTATCCCACTAAATTGAATGATGTCTTTTATACCTCTCGTGATTCAATTTTAGTGGGATAGTCTCATGGTGATTTCAAAATCGATCTACTCTTAGATCACAACAATCTCATAAATCGAATATGTGCACAAAGAGATCCTGTTATTATCAAAAGAGAATTGTCTTATATCTTTTGTTTTTTTCCAATAGCGTGGGCCAAAATATTTTGCTCTGCATTAACATCCTTTTATATTTTTTTATCCAAGGTTCAAAAACTTCTTTTTGAATCCCGATGGGTATAGTGGGATAGGTTTATTCAGAAAATATATTGTGAGCAATAAAAAAGAAAAATCACAGGGATGGGATAATTCAATGAATAGATATCTTAATGACATTACCACTACAGGTAAAGTTACTCTTGGTAACATAGACAAATCGGCTATCTGGAGTAATGGCAATAGAGGAAATAGATGATAAACCAGTAGAGATTGTAGAGATAGGTGTATCGGTTAAAAGATCAATCTTAGTAATGCTACTATTGAAGACGCCCTCATCGGCAACGTAAGCAAATCGACCATCTGGAGTAATGACAATAAAAGTGAGATCAAAGCCCAAAGGGATTGTAGAGATAACTGTATCGGTTAAAAGATCAATCTTAGTGACATTACAGCTAATACTGAAAAGTCCATTAGAGGTAGTAACATAAGCAAATCGACCATCTGGAGTAATAGAAATAGAGGTGGGCGATCTGTTAATAGGGATTGTAGAGATAACTGTATCGGTTAAAACATCGATCTTAGTGACTATACCTCTGCAGAAACCATAATTGATAATGTAAGCAAATCGGCTATCTGGAGTAACAGCAATAGATATAGGCTTAGTGTCAACAAAGATTCTGGAGATAATAGTATCGGTTAAAAGATCGATTTTAGTGACGATATTATCGCCTTCATAAGACTCACGATCTCTTATGATCATGTTACTGATAACGTAGGCAAATCGGCCATCTGGAGTAATGGTAATAGAGATGGGCCATTCATCAACACAAATGTTAAAAATAACTGCCTCGGTGAAAAGATCGATCTTAAAGAAGACTCTATCAGACCTAATACCGTAGGCAAATCGGCCATTTGGAGTAATGGCAATAGAGGAGGGATTATAAGCAATAGGGATTGTAGAGATAACTGATGAATCGTTTAAAAGATCGATCTTAGTGATACTACCCCTGAAGAAGCCAGCATTGATAACGTAGGCAAATCGGCTATCTGCAGTAATAGCAATAGAGTTGGGATAAAAACCAACAGGGATTGTAGAGATAATGGGTATATCATTTAAAAAATCGATCTTAGTATTAATGGGCCCAGATGGATCATTATTGGTAACATAAAAAGCGCATCCGACTTGAGGTGTAATGATTTTAAAAAAAAGCAAGAAAAATAAAAAAATCATCTGAAATCTATTTCTTATCGTTTATCTATTCCAAGTAAAGTTCAAGGATTAAAAAAAATAGAGTAACTTTATTTTCAAGATATTGTCAATTTTTTGTAAAGATATGCATGCTCCTTCCAGTTCAAAAGTATGGTTTTGAAGTGGAAGTACTATGAGACTATCCCACTAAATTGAATAAATGAATTTTTTCCCATTTTTTCATTTCCGCAGGGAAAAACGGCATCAGCTGATGAAGAAAATATTTTCCCGCAAAAAAAACCCCAACCTGATGAAATATTTCAAGCCTTGTGCTACCCGTTACAAGAATTTTTTGATGCTGAGGTTTTGTATCATAAACGCCTTTAAGATAAGTTTTCCAATTCGGCATCTTATGAATTTAATCTAATATCAGAAGCTTTTTAGAGGGCAACCAAGCCTCTTCCATGATTATCTTTCGATCACTTGTACTGTCATAGTTTAAATAAACCGTTTCATCACACTCACTGCTAATTTCTTTTGCTAAGGTGGTTTTCCCTGCTTGGCGTGGTCCAGCAAGTAAAACCATCTTTTTCTGTAAATCCGCAATAATAACCTGAGTTTTGAGTTCATTTTTCCTTTTTCATAGGAGATTTTGTCTATACTTTTTTTTGATGCAGGAAAGGGTCAAATGGCCCTTTTCAAAGAAAAATATGAAAAAGAAGGCAAAAGCTCCATGAGAAAAAGCAAAATGAATCACTTAAAATACTTAATATTAACATCTTATACGAACACCATTTAAAAAGCTCTTAAAAAATAATTTCAAAATTTAAAATATTCTCATGTTTTCTTTATCTAATCACTAAAACACCCCCCTTCTTTTGTTGATCTAACCTCAAAAACACCCCCCCTCTTTTATTGACTTAAAACGCGAAAGTGCTACATTATAAGGCTTAAGAGATACCCAAAGAATTATTATGAAACGAACACATAGTGCATTTCTTTTAGATTGGCTAAACTCAACATCTAGAAAACCTCTTGTAATTCGAGGAGCTCGCCAGGTCGGTAAAACTTGGCTGATACGAGATTTTGCCAGATGGAAAAATCTTGAATTGGTTGAACTTAATTTTGAGAAGAGGCCTGAGCTAGAGTCATTATTTATATCAAATGATCCTCATGAAGTCCTTCTTAATCTCCGAACATTTACCAAAACCAAGTTAGAGCCGTCAAGCAGTTTGCTTTTTCTTGATGAAATCCAAGCAGCTCCTCAACTTTTAGCAAAGCTACGATGGTTTGCCGAAGATACACCTGAGCTTCCAGTCATTGCAGCAGGTTCATTATTAGAATTTACTCTTGCTAAGCATGAATTTAGCATGCCTGTTGGCCGAATCAATTACATGTATCTAGAGCCGCTTTCATTTGAAGAATTTTTAGATGCAATGGGACAACAGAGCCTTAAAGAATACATTGAAAGATATAATTGGACCATCGAAATTCCGAAAGCAATACACCTACAATTAATAAAGAGCGTCAAAGAATATATGCTAATTGGGGGCATGCCTGCAGCTGTTTCTACATGGATAGAAAGCCAAGATCCAGACAAAGTAAGTCAAGTACACTTTGATCTACTCGCAACTTATAGGGATGATTTTGCCAAATACAGCGGACGACTTTCTGTAGATCGCCTTGAAGAAGTAATGTCTGCTGTACCAAGACAACTTGGAAATAAATTTGTTTATAGTAGGGTTAGCTCTGAAATACCGACATCGCCTCTCAAACAAGGGCTTGACTTATTAACTAAGGCCCGAGTCTGCCATCATGTTCTTTCAACTTCTGCTAATGGATTGCCTCTTGGTGCTGAAGTGAATGAAAAATATACGAAAGTACTCATGTTAGATTGTGGCTTATGTAGTGCATCTCTTGGACTGACAATGCAACAGTTACAGTCAGTTGCTGAGTTAACCATGATTAATAGCGGAGGCATGGCCGAACAAATGGTGGGGCAACAGCTCAGAACAATCTTCCCTCCTTTCGTTTCACCATCTCTATATTACTGGCAACGGACGAAAAAGGAAGCAAATGCTGAGATAGACTATGTGTTACAACATGAAAATCAAGTGATTCCTATCGAAGTAAAGGCGGGTAGTAGTGGCACTCTCAAGTCTCTTCATCAATTTATGAAAGAAAAAGAAAAAAAAGTAGCCATTCGGATTAATTCAGATTATCCCCGAAAAGGTTTAATACATATTAAAGATTCATTCAACTCCCCTATTGAATATACATTACTCTCATTACCATTTTATCTAATAGGACAATTACATCATCTTATACCCAAGTAACTTCAAGATTCGATTTTTGACCTATGAACCTATCCAAATAAATTAAATGATGTCTTTTGCCCCTATTTTAGATCTTTTCTGCCTCTTTTTTGATAAACTTTACAAGTTTATCTGCAAAAATCGACTTCAAAATCTCAGAAAATCGAAAAAAAATTCATTTTAAAAGGGATTTTATTTCTTCAGGAAGTTTTTTTATAAAAAAAGTTCCTGAAGAAATTTAGAACCTTTTACTATTTCAATGCCTTGTTTTATTTTTTCTTGTTTTAACTCTTTAACGACCTGAACAGATGGAATTTGATATTTTTCATGAAAATAGGTAATTCCTGGATTAATAGAGTGATTAGCATGTTTTACTTCGATAAGTTTTTCAATTTTCCCATCTTTAACCAAAGCAAAATCAACTTCTTGTTGATCTTTTGTTCGTAAATAATGAAGAGAATAGTTTTCAGCTTGATAATCGATTTTAGCAACAACATGTTTGAATAAACAATTTCCTACAAAATTTTCAAATTTTGTACCCATATCTCCTTTGACCAATCCAGTATCAAAAAAATAAATCTTAGGCTCTTTTAAAAGGCTTCTTGCTATATTTTTTGAAAAAGGAGTAACTCGAAAAACAACATACAATGCTTCTAATATGGAGATGTATTTCTTCACAGTATTAGGTGAAATAGCAACCTCTTCAGCAATGGAATGATAAGAAATAGGAGATCCCACACGTTCTCTTAATAGTTCAAAAACGAGCCGAATTGCTTTTAAATTATGGATATTTTCAAAATCGAGTACATCGATCCGAAGCAAACTATCCACATATTGTAAGCGCCACCTCTTTGCATCTACAGGATCATCAAATAAAAAAGGTTCTGGAAAACCCCCTCTTTCTAAAAATCGATCCAGGTCTACTTTTTCTCCAACTTTTTTCATTTCCGCAGGGGAAAAAGGCATCAGTCGATGCAGAAAATATCTTCCCGCAAGAGAATCCCCAACCTGATGAAATATTTCAAGCCTTGCACTACCCGTTACAAGGATTTTTGATGCTGAGATTTTGTATCATAAACGCCTTTAAGATACGTTTTCCAATTCGGCATCTTATGAATTTCATCTAATATCAGAAGCTTTTTAGAGGGCAACCAAGCCTCTTCCAGGATTATCTTTCGATCACTTGCACTGTCATAGTTTAAATAAACCGTTTCATCACACTCACTGCCAATTTCTTTTGCTAAGGTAGTTTTCCCTGCTTGGCGTGGTCCTGCGAGTAAAACCATTTTTTTCTGTAAATCCGCAATAATAGAGTCTTTTTGATACCTTCTCATACTGACTATTCTGCAATGGAATGCAAAAAAGTCACGACTTTTTTGCATTCCATTGCAGAATAGTCAGCTTTATAATACAAATAAAACCACTTAATATACTTAATACTAATGTCTTATACGAATATCATTAGAAATCCCTTAAATACAACGAAATAATTTCAAAATTTAAAATACCCTCATGTTTTCTCTATCTAATCACTAAAACACCCCCTTACTTTTGTTGATCTAACCTCAAAAACACCCCCCTTCTTTTATTGACTTAAAAAAAGATTCACTCAATTTTTAAAAAATTCAAAACCTGATTCTTGATTGGTATAAATACCCCCAAAATATTAAACTAAGCAGTAACTTTATAAAGTTACTAATGAAACGATTTTTTTTATTCCTTTTATTTCTTTTTGCATCTCAAGGTTTTTCTGCCTATATAGGAAACCCTGCCAGCCCTGCTTTGATGCAGACAGGACTTTTTAATGTAAAAAACCATTTTATCAATGTTGCTACTGGATACTTGGCAGATATTACTTGGGATAAAAAAATCCGTCCTTCTGATCAACCTAATTTCGTCAGTTTAGATAAAGTCAATGAATTTGAAGTTCGATCCAATTTTTCTGTGATTTCTTTAATTTTTTTGCGTCGTTTAGAAATCTATAGTTATTTAGGGGTTTCAAAAGAAAAAATGGATTGGGAAAACAAACCTCAATACCAAGATAAAAGTGAACTTAAAGCCCGTAATCACTTTTCTTATAGCGTGGGAGCTAAAGCTATTCTTTTGTACTTTTGGGGAATGGCATTAGGAATAGATGGGCAATATTTTGCTCTTCCTTCATCGAATAAGCTCGCACAACGAATCATTAATTTGAGGCTTCCTCTTGAGCTCAGCTCTCAATATCTTAAATTGGAAGAGTGGCATATCGCTTTAGGTCTCGGCACTAAACTCGGCCCGTTTGCTCCTTATGTAGGAATAAACTATATGAAAATGCGCCTGGATGTACAAACAAAAGATAAGTCTGATCTTCCTACTTTACAATTTTGTAACCGAAATAATTGGGGAGGTTACGCTGGCTGTTCGCTTAACTTTTCTCATAGCTTTTATGTGAATTTTGAAGGAAGATTTATAGATGAAACCGCAATTTCCGTTGCAGCGATTACCTCTTTTTAAAGGATGAAAAATGGAAGAACAACACCCAGAAGCAAGACTGATCATCGATACTTTAAAAAAAAACGGCTACATTGCTTACTACGCTGGGGGCTGGGTACGTGACTTTCTCTTAGATCATCCTTCTGATGATATCGATATCGCAACGAATGCTTCTCCTGAAAAAGTTCAAGAGCTTTTTAAAAAAACAGTTCCGATTGGACTTGCTTTTGGTATTATTTTAGTTCTGATAGAGACTAAACAGTTTGAAGTGGCCACATTTCGATTAGATCTCGAATATAAAGATGGAAGGCGCCCCTCTAAAATTGAATTCACAGATGCTAAAGAAGATGCCCTCAGGCGTGATTTTACAATCAATGGCATGTTTTATGATCCTGCAGAGGAAAAAGTTATCGACTATGTAGAAGGTCAAAAAGATTTAGAAAAAAAAGTAATTCGCGCTATTGGTGATGCTCATGAAAGAATTCGTGAAGATCGCCTCCGCATGATACGAGCGATTCGTTTTGCTTGTAGATTTCATTTCACCCTTGAAGAAAAAACAGAAAAAGCTATTTTAGCTCATGCAAAAGAGCTTTTTCCTGCAGTTGCTATTGAAAGGGTTGTCCAAGAGTTTTCAAAAATTGTAGCTTTTCCAAACCCTGAAAAAGCTTTATTACAACTTTTTGATTTCAATCTTTTAACACAAATTTTCCCCCGTTTAAGCGATGTAAAAAGAGAAGATTTACAAAAAAATCTAAATTGCCTTCAAGACTTCCCTCAAAATATTCCCACAATAGCCTATCTTATGGAACTTTTTCCAAATGACTCTCTAAAACAAAAAGAAGAGCTTTGCACAGCTTTAAAAATTTCAAATCAAGATCTACAATTTGTTCTTTTTTTACACAAAGCAAAAATCTTAATTCAAAAAAAGGATGCCGAAGATCTTGAATGGGCTTACTTTTTTGCACATCCGTCTTCTAGAAAATGCATCGGAATTTTAACAGCTCATGTCGATATTCATGACAGACCTTCTTTTATTGAAAGATTAGAAAAGAAAAAAGGGGAGCTTCTAAATTTCATTCAAAGAATTGAAGAAAAAAAACCTGTTGTAGGCTCTTCTCATCTTCTAAAGATAGGGATACAACCAGGCAAAAAAATGGGAGATCTTTTAGCAAAAGCAGAAAGGATAGCTATTAATGAAAAGATTGAAGATCCAGAAAAAATTCTTTCTCTATTGATGTTAGACGGCAAGAGTGAAAAATGAAAGCAATTCGCTTAAATCAATATGGTGCTCCCGAAGTCCTGTTTTACACTGACGTCGAAGAACCAACAGTTGGCGCAGATGAAATTAAAGTAAAAGTAAAAGCTGCAGGAGTCAATCCCATAGATTGCAAGATTCGTGAAGGAAGCAGTTTTCTTGCAAAAAAACTTGAGCCCTATTTTCCTATAGGTCTAGGTTTTGATTTAAGTGGAATTATTGTTGAATGCGGATCTCAAGTAACCGGTTGGAAAATCGGCGATGAAGTCGTTGGCACAACAATTTCCATCGAAAGACCGGGTAGCTACGCAGAATATGCCATCGTAGGATCAGATACAATTGTTTCTAAACCAAAAGATTTGAGCTTTAAAGTTGCCGCAGCACTTCCGACACCAGGAGCAACAGCATGGCAAGCCGTAAATAAATACGGTAATATTTCCAAAGGTGATCGTGTTTTGATCCACGCAGGAGCTGGCGGTGTAGGTCATTTAGCAGTGCAATTTGCAAAACAATTGGGAGCCCACGTAATTTCTACTGCCCGTGGTAAAGATCACGAGTTTTTAAAAAAGCTAGAGGTCGATGAATTGATTGATTTCAGTACCACTAATTTTAAAAAAGTAGTAAAAAATTTGGACACAGTCATTGATCTTGTTGGCGGAAAAACAGGTATGGATTCGCTTGAAGTTCTAAAACCAAAAGGTACGCTCGTTACTGTGCCCACATATAGTCAAAAAGAAATTCTTTCAGCTGCTGCGCTTAAAGGAATTAAAGCTATAGGGTTCATCGTTTATGCTGACATGAAAGCTTTAAAAAATGTCGTAAAAAGCGTGGCAAACGGACATATAAAGGTAAATCTTAGCGAATCTATGAATCTAGCTGATGCAGCTAAAGCACATCAAAAAATTCAATCTAAAACAGCAAAAGGAAAAATTGTACTCATTAACTGATGTTACGCAGCAAGAGTGAAAAAAGAAATGAGAGATTTTTCTGCCAGACTGTTTCAAAATATGAGGAGATATTCAATGAATATCTTTGAATATTTTGGGAAAGTCTGACTGGAAAAGATCCATTTAATTTTTTGCTCCTGTTGCGTAACGTCAGTTATTATTGAACCTGAAGAGTTAAAATTGTAATATCGTCATCAAAAGGTTTTTTTCCTGCAAAAGTTTTTGCCTTTTGATATAAATTTTCTGCAGTTTTTTGAGCCGTCTTATCTTTACTCTTTTTGATAAACTCATAGATTCTCTTATCTGAAAATAACTCTTTTTTTCGATTTCTTGCATCTACTAAACCATCAGTATAAAGCAAAAGAAGATCTTCTGGCTGAAGCTGTACTTTTTCTACTTTGAGCTTTTTAAATTTTTTCACCCCCAAAGCCATTCCTTTGGTATCTAAGGGAAGTATTTTTTCCTTTTGGCGTAAAAGTGCAGGATGATGTCCTTGATTACAGTACGTTAATACATGAGTTTTGAGATCAAAAAGCCCGATCCAAGCTGTAGTAAACATGGAAGCTTCTTCTGTATCCATGCAATACAGTTCATTTGTTTTTAAGATCGCTTCTTTTAAATCATAAGAAGAGCAAAAAGAGCGCAATAAAGTACGAAGTCCCATGGAGTAAAGACAAGCAGGCACCCCTTTTCCGGCAGTATCTGCGATTACAATCAAAAGCTGATTTTTCACTAAAAAAACATCATAAAAATCACCACTTACTTCCTTTGCAGGTATATATTTAAAAAAGAGATCAAGAGATGGATATGTGAGTATTTTTTTTTGAAGAATACTTTTTTGTATTTCATGGCCCGTTTTAAGCTCTCTTAAATAAACTTCTTTTTCAATACGTTCTTTTTGCTCTTTTTTCTGATGCTTTTCCATTGCATCGATCATTTCATTTAATTGATTTCCTAAAAGATTGATCTCAAAACCCATTTTATCTTTTTCATAACGGATTTTGCGATTCCCTTTTTCTCTTTTTTCCATCACGGAAAAAAGCTTTTTTAAAGGCCTTGCTACTCGGAAAGTCAAAAAAAGAGTCAAAATGCCGCCTACAATCAAAATCACAAAAAGTAAAACGATCATCCGAAAAAAAGTGCTTTGGATTTGAGTTTTTTGAACCCACTTTTTAGAAACATCTAAAAGTAAAGAAAGATCAGTCCCTTTAATTTTTTGGATAACCGCAAATTTTTGATTTGTTTCATAGCCTTCTTTATTGATTTTTTTGAAAGAAAGATCTTCCAGTTTTTTAGACGTAAGCCTTTTATTAGAACTCGCTAAAATCAAATCATTCGGAGCTACAATCGAAAGATCCACCGGATAGGAAAAATTTTCAAGATAAGAAAGTTTTTTCAACATCTCTTCTGCAGGCGTGGCGAATAACAAAAGACCTTTCGCATTTTTTTGATCTGATTGATACAAAGGGCGACCCACATAAAAAATCATTTCTTCGAGATCATAATTATAAGAAAGATACGAAAAATTTTTTCTTTGAAGACCATATCTTAATTTTGAAAAATCTTCATTAAAAGGACAGGTGCTTGAAGAGGCTCTACAACGTAAATGGTGATCGACATCTTCTAAATAAAAGATTTGTGAAATATCAGACTGCGCTTTGAGAACTTTAAATGTGTGGCTCATTTGAGAAAAAGACAGATCTTTTTTTTGAATATGATAGGCAATGACATTTAAAAAATTTTGTTGATCCTTAACGTTTTCCTCAATTTGTGCAGCTGTGCTTTTTGCTAAAATGTTTAAAGAAGTAACAACATCTTGAACCTTAATTCGATATTCTTGCCGATAAAGAACCAGTGCATAAATCAAAAGAGGCAATACCAAAAGCACAAGGCTGATCAATAAAACCCTGATTGTAAGTGAATTTGCAACTCCAAAGGAAAAGCGGTTTTTTTTTGTCATAGATGCGCTATAATCTTCAGTAGGAGAATTTTTTTTATGGCTATCCAACACATTCAAAGTCTACAACATCCCATTGTAAAAGAGCTTGTACGGCTTCGTTCAAATAATTTTACACGTGCTAAGGAAAAAAAAGTTCTTGTCACTTGTAAAAAAATGATAGAAGAGCTTTCTTTACACTTTGAAATCGGCCTACTTATTTCTTCAAAAATATCTTGCCTTAAGGCCCGTAAAAAATATTTGGCATCAAAAGAAATTTTAAAAAAAATCACAACTTTTGCTGCACAAGAGTCCACCATAGCTATTTTTGATTTACCAGAAGAGCAAAATCTTGTACAAAAAAATTATCTATTAGCTCTTGATGAACTCCAAGATCCTGGAAATTTAGGAACCATTTTTCGATCTGCTTATGCTCTTGGGTTTGAAGGAATCATTCTCACACCAAATACTGTAGATCCTTTTAATGATAAAGCTCTAAGAGCTTCAAAAGGAGCTGTTTTTCATATGCCTTATCAAAAAATGTCAAAACAAGCTCTTGTATCTTTGAGTATCACCAAAAATACTTTTGTAGCGGATACTCAAGGAGAGCAAATAAACAAGTGTACTTTTTCATCCCCCATCTTACTCATATTGAGTTCTGAAGGTAAAGGTGCAGACTTTACTTTTCAAAATAGTTGCACTAGAATCACAATTCCCTTAATGCAAAATATGGAGTCCTTAAACGTGGCAACAGCGGCAAGCAT
>PVBE010773136.1_pt1 | contig 24315 bp, 21 predicted proteins | sample 1631181 | NCBI WGS metagenome assembly PVBE01 (sample SAMN08397723, study PRJNA350692) | Marine metagenome, whole genome shotgun sequencing project. | isolation source: water | place: Pacific Ocean | collected 2012-04 | reverse complement strand
GGATCAGTGTAAGTGATTTTTATTTAACATTCAGGGAATAATTTTTTAATCTCTTCTTTTACTTCTCCAGTAACTTCTTCTACATAATTAAATGTATCTTTATTACATCCCCATCCATTATATCTTCTTAATGATTGTTTCCAGCCAAGTCTTAAATACTTCTCTAAGAATATATCGATCGATTATTCGTAGCATAAATTACACACTTCTTTTTTTTATTATAAAATCTGTAAAGTTAACTTATACTGCAGTGTAAACTTAGACTAACGTTTTTTGTATAAGTATCAAACACTATAAGATAAAAACTACTCTGATAAAAATAAATAAAATATTCAAGATACAGGTTAATAATTTATGAAATATATAACTTCCTCCACCATCGCATCCAAAATCATTGCCGACTGCTTGATTATAGGTGTTTACAACAAAAGTAAACTGACCTCGGCTGCTGACGACATCAATCAATCTACCAACAAACTAATTTCTAGATCAATCAGATCAGGAGATATCAGAACTGATCTAGGTCAATTTAAGATATTGCCCTCTGGAAATTACATAAAAGCAAAAAGACTTTTGATCATAGGTTTGGGAAATAAAAATTCTTTTGGAGCCAGTGAATTCAAAAAGGCAAATGAAGTTGCAATAAACGCGATTCTTCACAATAAATTAAAAAGCATTGCTAACTACCTAATCCTCGAAAAGATAAATCAATTGTCTGAATACTATAAAGCAAGATTTAGTATTGAAGCTTATTTCAGTTGTACATATCAATTCAATAAATTAAAAACGCAATCATTAAAATACCAACTTTCTCCTAATAAAATAATTCTCGCAACCGGCAACAAAGAAACATCAAGTAACGTGAAGTTAGGTTGCAAGCATGCAGAAGCTATAGGTTCGGGAATTGAGATTGCAAAAGATCTCGGTAATTTACCAGCGAACATTTGCACACCAACTTATCTAGCCAAAGAATCACAAAAAATTGCAAAAAAATACAACAATTTAAGTACAAGGATATTAAACGAAAGCGCTCTAAAAAAATTAAAGATGAATTCATTTTTATCTGTAACTGCGGGATCAAAAGAACCGGCAAAATTAATTGTAATGCAATATAAAGGAGCTAAATTGGAAAAGCCTTTTATACTAGTAGGTAAAGGCGTTACATTTGATACAGGTGGTATTTCAATAAAACCAAGTGCTGCAATGGATGAAATGAAGTTCGATATGTGTGGTGCTGCTTCCGTTATCGGAACAATAAATGCAGTCGCTAAGATGAAATTACCTATTAACTTAACTGTTATAGTTCCGGCATGCGAGAATCGACCAAGTAGTACTGCTACTCTCCCTGGGGATATTATAAAGAGTATGTCAGGACAAACCATTGAGATCTTAAATACGGATGCAGAAGGAAGATTAATTTTATGTGACGCTCTGACTTATGCTGAGCGTTTTAAACCAAAATACATTATTGATGTGGCAACTCTGACAGGAGCTTGTGTGATAGCACTTGGGCATCATCGTACTGCAATAATGAGTAATAACGATGAACTGAGTAATAAAATTATGAATGCTGGTGATAGATCTATGGATCAAGGCTGGAAAATGCCTATGGGCATCGAATATGAAACTCAACTTAAAAGCAATTTTGCTGATATTGCAAATATTGGAGGACGCTACGGGGGATCTATAACTGCTGCTTGTTTCTTAGGTAAATTCACCAAGAAAATGAAATGGGCTCATTTGGACATTGCTGGCACAGCCTGGAAGTCAGGCTCAAAAAAAGGAAGTACCGGTAGGCCAGTACCAATGCTAACCGATTTCATGATAAATCAGAGCCGCTTAAATATCAGATAATGAAACAAGCAGACTTTTATATTTTATCTAAGGAGGATGAAGCTTCTAGACAATTATTCGCCTGTAGAATTTCAGAAAAGGTATACAAAATGGAAAAATCTATTCATATAAGTTCTCCAGATAAAGGTTACTCGGAAAGCTTAAGTAAATTATTATGGAGCTACAAAGAAGAAAGCTTTTTGCCACATGAAATCGAAACCAAAGAAACACAAAAGGATCCTAAATGTATCTTAATCACCCATAACAAAAAAACAACCAACAAGAGTGATGTGTTAATCAATCTGTCTGAAATAGAAATTGATGAATGCAGTAAATTTGAACGTATTGTTGAGATTGTATTAAATCAAGAAGGCAGTAAAAAGAAAGCCAGGGAAAGATTTGTGGAATTTCGTAATTTAGGTTACAAAGTGAAATCTCATCAAATGTAATAATAAAAAACAAAATTTTGTAAGAAATATATGGAACAACACTACCAGCCAAAAAATATAGAGCAACAGCATTATAAACGTTGGGAAGAAAATAATTACTTTCAACCACAAGGTCCAGGTGAACCTTTCTGTATTGTGATTCCACCTCCTAATGTTACTGGTACACTCCATATGGGACATGCATTCCAAGATACAATCATGGATGCTCTTACCCGCTATCATCGTATGATGGGATATAATACTTTGTGGCAACCTGGCATGGATCATGCGGGAATAGCTACTCAAATGGTTGTGGAACGTATATTGAATTCTGAAGGATACTCTCGCCTTGATATGAAAAGAGAGGATTTCATTAAACGAATCTGGAACTGGAAAGATCAATCAGGTGGAGCAATTGCCATGCAACTAAGAAGACTTGGTGCTTCGCTTGACTGGAATCGTGATTGCTTCACGATGGATCCGAAGCTTAATGATGCGGTAATAGATGTCTTTATAAAACTTTATGAAGAAGGACTTATATATCGAGGAAAGAGATTAGTTAACTGGGATCCAATTCTTCATACCGCTTTATCTGATTTAGAAGTTCTAGTTACTGAAGAAAAAGGCCAGTTGTGGCATTTTCGTTACCATTTAGCCGATAACGAAAAGTATGTAGTTGTTGCAACTACAAGACCTGAAACAGTTCTTGGTGACAGCGCAATTGCAGTCAATCCAGATGATCATAGATACAAAGATTTGATAGGAAAGGAAGCTATTGTTCCTATCGTCAATCGAAAAATACCAATTATTGCTGATGATTATGTTGACCCAAAGTTCGGTTCTGGCTGTGTCAAAATAACTCCGGCTCATGATTTTAATGATTATGAGATTGGCATGAAGCATAAATTACCACTCATTAATATTTTTGATAATAACGCTAAGCTAAATCAGTCTACCCCTAAAGAATTTCAAGGCCTTACAAGGGAAGAAGCAAGAAAAAAGATTGTTGCTGACTTCGAATCATTACAATTAATAGAGAAAATAGAGAATCACACAATCAATATACCAAGAGGTGATCGCAGCGGCTCAATAATCGAGCCTTATCTTACTAATCAATGGTACGTTGATATAAAACCACTAGCAAAACCTGCAATAAAAGCAGTTGAGAACAAAGAAATTAGATTTGTTCCAAACAATTGGTCAAAAACTTATTTTGAGTGGATGGAAAATATTCAAGACTGGTGCATTAGCAGACAATTGTGGTGGGGTCATAGAATTCCTGCCTGGTATGATGAAAAAAATAATATTTATGTAGGAAAAAATGAAAAGGCAATAAGAGATAAGTTCAATCTCCAAAATCAAGTCAAGCTGAAACAAGATGAAGATGTTTTGGATACTTGGTTCTCTTCTGCATTATGGCCTTTCAGTACACAAGGATGGCCTGATGATACTCAGTCATTTAAAACCTTCTACCCTGGACAAGTACTGGTGACCGGCTTTGATATTATCTTTTTTTGGGTGGCACGAATGATCATGATGGGGATTAAATTCACCGGAAAAGTTCCATTCAAAGAAGTCTACATACATGGTCTTATCAGAGATCAATATGGTCAAAAAATGTCAAAATCTAAAGGTAATGTTCTAGATCCTCTTGATTTAATTGATGGAACTAATTTAGAAAATCTACTAAAGAAACGTACTGCAGGTTTAATGCAAGATCATTTAAAACCAGAGATTGAGAAAAATACAATCAAACAGTTTCCAAATGGAATAGAGGCTTATGGTGCTGATGCTTTAAGATTTACCTTTGCTTCTCTCGCAACAACTGGAAGAGATATTCGTTTTGATTTTGGTAGAATTGAAGGGTATAAAAATTTCTGCAACAAGTTATGGAATGCTGCTCATTACACTTTATTGAATACAAAAGGTTTAAAGAAAATAGACCAAGATGATATCGAATATACAACTGTTGATTATTGGATTAAATCAGAATTAAACAATACCACTAAGAAAATACATACTTACTTTAAGAAATATCGATTTGATCTTGCCGCACAATGTCTGCATGAATTTATTTGGCATGAATTTTGCGATTGGTATTTGGAGTTGTCCAAAGCAATTCTTCATAATAAAGATTTTAATGATAAACAAAAACTAGGAACAAAGGTAACCCTTATTGAGACACTCGAAAATATCTTACGCCTGTTACACCCAATAATGCCTTTTATAACAGAAGAAATTTGGCTAAATATCAAACAAAAACTGATGCTTCCTGAAGAGACAATCATGCTGAGGCCTTATCCAACATATGATATATCCCTTGTTAACGATAAGGCTGAAGATAAAATAAAATGGGTAAAAGAATTTATTCTAGGGATTAGAAAAATTCGTGGGGAAATGAATATTTCACCGGGGAAAATGTTATCTGTAACAATCAAAAACAATTCAAAGAAAGAAAAAGATTTAATTAAAGAGTATAATAATATACTTCAACATGCAGGTAGGATTAAAGGTATAACATTCCTAAAAAAAGGTGGAAAAGAACCTTTATCTTCAACTGCTATGCATGGAAAAATGAAACTCCTAGTCCCTATTTCTGATCTCATTGATATTGCAGATGAATTGGATAGATTAGAAAAACAAAAAATCACTGCATGCAAAGAAATCAATAAAAGTGAATTAAAATTAAACAACACAAGTTTCCTTTCTAATGCACCAATTGAAATAATCGAGAAAGAAAAACAACGTATTTCGAAAAACAAAAATCTACTCAAAGAGCTACAGAAACAAATAAAGAAGCTTAGCAAGACAAAAGATTAACTTAAACTTTCACAGTATTTTCACAATTACTCTTAATTAATATTATAATTTTTAATAATTTTTCACTGATATCCAATCATTAAATTCCAACTAATGATAAATTCTCAATTAATAAAAACTAAAAAAATCAAAGAGATCAAATCTGTTGGTCGAACTATAGGTCCTAGTCAAGCACTTTTTATTTACGAAATAATCAGCTCAAGCAATTGTTCTTCGATTCTAATAGCAGAAAATATAAAACATGCTAAACAACTCCAACGAGAGATAGATTTCTTTTTCTCGAACAATTCTTCTGTAGATTATTTTCCTGAATGGGAAACACTCCCATATGATAATTTCTCACCTCATCGAGAAATTATCTCAAAACGATTAGCCATATTGAGCAAGTCAGCAAACAAAGACAAAAGAATCACAATTGTAACTCCAAATTCTCTGCTCAACAGATTGCCCCCAATACAATATGTTCATTCTCGATCTTTTTTTATAAATGTAGATGAAGAGTTAAACCATCTGCAATTTATTGATTCGCTTATAAGGAATGGTTATAACCGTGTAAATCATGTTGATGAACACGGTGAATTTGCCAACAGAGGCTCTTTGGTTGATATCTATCCGATGGGAGCTTTACACCCAATAAGAATAGAAATATATGACGATAAAGTTGAGTCAATAAGAGTCTTTGATGTTAATTCTCAAATATCTCAAAATAAAATTGACTCACTTAACATTATTCCCGCTAAAGAAGTACCATTAGATGAGAATGCAATACAATACTTTAGGGGTCGTTATCGAGAACGTTTTGAAGGTCAACCTGCTCAGTCAAAAGTTTACCGTGAGATATCTGATGGCAATTCATATGGAGGTATTGAATACTATTTGGCATTATTTTTCGAAAAAACAAATGATTTCTTAAGGTACTTTTCGCAAGATGCAATTATATTTTTACCTACAAATATAAAAGAGATATTAAATGAATCATGGGCTGATATTCGAGGTCGATATAAGTTACATTTAGAAAATGATGAAAAAAACCTCCTTCATCCCGATGAGGCTTTTATCCCAGCTCAAGAGATTATTAAAAAACTAAATAATTATAAAACCATAAAATACAGTCGTCATTCTTTAGATGAAAGAAAGGGTGTAATTAACATTAATACAAGCTTTCCTCCAAATATTAAAATAAAAACTCAGCATAAAGAGCCCTCCCTTGGGTTGAGAGAATTTATTAAATCTTTTAATGGAAAAGTTCTTTTTACCACCGAATCTCATGGACATCAAGAAACAGTGATTGATCTTCTGAAAGATCTAGATATCAAAATGCATCGCATTAATCACTGGCAAGATATCTATACAGCCAAAGAATCGATGTTAGTAACGATTGGGCCATTCAAGCAAAGCGCAATAATCAAAGACTCAGATGTAGCCATTATTGCCGGACAACAACTTTTTAGTGAAAAACCTAAGCAACGAAAAATTGGGCACAAAGAAAGAAACCCTGAATTAATTATAAAGCAACTCACGGATCTTTCTATTGGTGCGCCAGTTGTACATATAGTCTACGGTGTGGGTAGATACCAAGGTCTCACTCAACTCAATTACGGTAATGATGATGAGGAGTTCCTTCATCTAGAATATGCAGATGGCGATAAACTTTACGTTCCCGTGCACTCACTTGAGCTGATATCACGTTACACAGGATCATCTCCTGAAAATGCGCCCATACACAAACTTGGCAGTGATCAATGGATCAAAGCAAAAAAACGTGCAATTAAGAGAATTCGTGACATCGCGGCAGAACTTTTAGATGTTTATGCTAAAAGGTCAGCTCGCACAGGTCATGCATTTATATGGTCAAAAAACGATTACGAAAATTTTGAGAATGACTTTCCATACGAAACAACCAATGACCAAGAAAATGCCATTCAATCGGTCTTGGATGATCTATCCTCAAACAAACCGATGGATAGAGTAATCTGCGGAGATGTTGGTTTCGGTAAAACTGAAGTAGCGCTAAGAGCTGCTCTTATTGTAGCACTTGAAGGTAAACAAGTTATTGTTTTGGTGCCCACAACACTTTTAGCAAATCAACACGAAAAAACTTTTAAAGAACGATTCACTAAGTGGCCAATCAATATATCTGTCCTATCAAGATTCCAATCCCAAAAAAAAATCAAGACAACCGTAACAGAAATTGAGTCAGGAAGAGTTGATATTGCAATTGGCACGCATAAAATACTCCAACATATTAAAAGCTTTAAAAACCTAGGTCTTGCCATTATTGATGAAGAACACCGATTTGGTGTTCGACATAAAGAAGTAATTAAAAACCTCAAAAATAATATAGACATATTAACTTTAACTGCAACGCCCATCCCTAGAACTCTAAATATGGCCTTGAGCGGTATTCGAGAGCTCTCTTTAATTACTACCCCTCCATTAAATCGTTTAACAATCAAGACATTTATCAGTGAATGGAATGATCTGGTTATTCAAGAGGCATGCTTAAGAGAAATAAAACGTGGCGGGCAAATCTATTTTGTACATAACAGAGTTGAAGATATTGAAAACATAAAGCTTCATCTGGAAAGTATAATTCCAGAAGCCACGATAAAGATTGGACACGGTCAAATGCGAGAAACTCAGCTAGAAGAAGTCATGTTTCAATTTTATCGCAATGAATTTAATTTATTACTCTGTACTACGATTATTGAAAGTGGTCTTGATATACCAAAAGCGAATACAATTATAATAAATCGTGCGGATAGATTTGGTCTTGCTCAACTTCATCAGTTAAGAGGTCGTGTTGGTCGTTCCCATCATCGTGCATATGCTTACCTTTTAACACCTCCAAAAAACACCATAACAGAGGATGCGAATAAACGTCTCGAAGCAATAAGTTCTTTAGAGGATCTCGGCTCTGGATTCGTATTAGCCACTCATGATCTTGAAATTAGAGGTGCAGGAGAATTACTGGGTGACACTCAAAGCGGTCAAATACAGCAAATCGGATTCTCTTTGTATACAGATTTGTTATCACGAACAGTTGAATCTATGAAAAAAGGAACTCCAGTAAACCTTGAAGAACCTTTCGATGTAGGTGTTGAGATTGACCTAAGAATACCTTGTTTGTTACCAACTTATTATGTCTTTGACGTTCATATGCGACTCATCTTATATAAACGCATTGCCAGTGCTAACGAAGATGAACTTCTTGATATAAAGATAGAATTAATTGATCGCTTTGGTTTACTTCCCAAAGAAACTGAATATTTGTTGCGTATGACAAAAATAAAGAAAATATGCAATAAAAACGGAATTATCAAAATAAACATAGATACACAAGGCGGAAATATAAAGTTTGCCAAAGAATCAAACATCGATTCAAACGAGCTAATAAAGATTATCAGTGATAACGAAGTCTATCGCATGAAAAGTTCGTATTACCTTAATTTTAAAATAGCTTTAATTTCCCCCGAAGAACGCTTTAACTTTATCGAAGCTCTTCTCGATAGACTGATCATCTAAGTATTGCTATGGTTATTTGAATGAGATCGCATTGATTTTATTGAAATATCTTTATTAATTGTATGAAAAGAAAAATAAATAAAAAAACAACAACAAGATTAGCCTTCTTTATTGAAATAGTTATTATTATCTTTAGTTGCAGTTTATTCGCTAATGAAATTGATGAATATCAAAAGTTTGCTGATTATTCGGTCGAAATAATCATATTTAAATATTTCGATGAAGATTCAACTGGAAATGAGTTATTTATTCAGGAACAAATGATTCTGGATAAGAATAATTTGGAGGTAACAGCAGAAGACCTCATAACAAATAATCTGCACTTAGATAATGAAATCCTTTCAAATACCCCTTCTTATCCTCTTTATGAACAAGATTACGAGCTGATTGAGATACCTACTGAAAATAAAATACTATTTCAAGCCTTAAACAAAGAGTCTCTATCATTAGGGATTATTTATAATCGATTAAATCGCCTCAGAGTCTATGAACCAATTATATGGAACGGTTGGGAGCAGTCATTTCTAAAACGGGAAGATACTTCAAAAATAAATTTAAGGCGATTAAGAAATACACTAGGCGAATTCACAGGTACTTTTGAATTCTATGAAAGTATAGGTGGTAAAGCTAGATTATCAATAAATATTGAAATGAACGAAGAAGATAGAAAACTTCCCTCTACCAATGGAATGCAAATCGAACAAGATGATCAACACAATATAAATACAAACATAACAGTAAAATATCTCTTATCAGATGACAAAGAAATCAAACTTGATGAATTACGTTATTTTGATCACCCTAAATTTGGGGTTATTGTAAAAATAACAAAAAAAGATCCATCGACAATTAAACAAAAACACGGAACAGCCCAAATAAATCCTGAACAAGGCAATGTTTTTGATCAGCCTTCAAACAATGAATATGTTTCAGCTATTGAGAGAGGGATAGTAGGTTTAAGTAAAACGGGAAAATACATTTCCTTAACACTAAGGAAAGATGGGAAATTTACCACAAATATTAGCGATCAATTGGAAATAGACAAATTAGATGAAAATGAAATAGTCATGGACTCATTTATATATATAACTAACGATGGAAAGAAAACTCAAGAAAAGAAATTAGTTATTGAGATTACAGGAATTAATGATCCACCTACATCTGAAGATAAAATCATAGCATTAGATAAATCGCTACCTTATAAGTTTAATATTAACGATTTTTCTTATAACGACCTAGAAGAAAAAGAGCTGGATCATATAACTATCTCTAAATTACCGGAAACAATGAATCTTTATGAGGAATACCCTTTTGGAACCTGGCCGTTAAAAGAAGGTATGAAAGTATACAAAAATGAAATTAAATTCTTAAGATACAATACTTTAGAAAATAGCGTAAGTGACTCGTCATTTTACTTTTTGGTTAATGATGGCAACCAAAACAGTACGATAGAATACAAAATTGAATTTACCAATGATGAAGATGAGGAATTGAAGTTAGATAATATAATCAATATGTCTTTGGAGGATTTGGAAAGAATTGTTAATTAAATACGAAACAGACGAATCCGTTACAGAAACTCCAATAAACTAATAACTTAATTCAAGACTAGGTTTTTCGTTGAACCTCATCAAATAATCTCTGGCATTAATCCACTTATCATTTAATAGCAAAGCATCTCTAGTCATGCTCTTCTTACCGTGTATACTCGCTAATCGCACCATGGATCCAAAATTACGATAATCTTTGTGTGATTCAACAACTTGTTCGGCACCTTCTCGGTCATTACAAATTAGTATCATATCGCAACCTGCACTTAAAGCTGCAGTCGCTCGTTCAGCTGTTGAACCGTAACTTCTTAAGGCGCGCATGCTCAGATCATCACAAAATATCACACCATTATATTGCAACTGATTACGCAAATGATTATTTATCCAATATTCAGATAAACTAGCGGGACATGAGTCTGCTTCTTTATAGATAACGTGCGACATCATTATTGCTGGTATAACTTTCTTTCGAATTAATCCTTCATAAGGAAAAATATCATCCAATAAATCACCAAAATCTCTTCGATCAATCGGTAAGTCTGTATGCGAATCAGCTACAACTGAACCATGCCCAGGGAAATGCTTAGCCACTGGACTCAGTCCTGCATTGATCATTCCTAATGAAAACTGATGGCTTAGAATTCCAACAGTTACCTTATCTCTATGAAATGACCTATCCCCAATCACTGAACTAATACCCCAATCTAGATCAACACAGGGTGCAAAACAAATATCAACACCGATTGAACGAAGTTCGGAACCAATAATCCAACCAATAATGTTTGCCAGTTCTGATGCTTTTTCCGAATTAATATCAAAGAGTTTCCCCACTTTACGCATCGGTGGGATACTGGTAAATCCATCACGAAATCTCTGAACTCTTCCACCTTCATGATCAACAGCAATCAAAGGTGAAGGGCTCTTAATATTACGTATATCACCTATAAGGTTAATAATTTGTTCTGGTGACTTATAATTTCTACTAAATAAAATTACTCCGCCAACATTTGAAGCGTTTATTAGATTACGATCAGCAGAAGTTAATTCATAACCATCAATATCTAACATGATAAATCCACGAGCCATACCAATAAGATATGCTCGAAAAATAATTGGATCAAGTGGCTCTATATTTATGTTAGATTTATTCTATAAATATAAGTTAAATAATTGATAAATATATTATTTATTAAATACTGCAATTGACTCTACATGCGAAGTATGTGGAAACATATCCACAATCCCCGCAGCAATTAATTTGTAATTCTTATTATTAACCAAAATATCTGTATCCCTGGCCAGTGAACCAGGATGACAAGAAACATAGACAATTTTTCTCGGGTTAAAGACTTCAATGTTATTTATTACCTCTAACGCACCATTTCTTGATGGATCCAATAATAACCGATTACATTCTAGACCAATCCAACTGTTACAGATTTTTTCTAAATCTTTACAAAAAAAATCAACATTATCTATTTGGTTTAATCGCTTATTGTGCTCACCTCTCTGGATTAGACTCTCTAAAACCTCTATTCCTATTACTTTCTTTGAGTATCTGGAGATAGGTAAAGTAAAATTACCAATCCCACAAAATAAGTCAACTACAATATGATTATCACTTAAATCTAGCAGGTCTATTACCTTAGATACCATTAATTTATTTAAGTCACCATTGATTTGTATGAAATCTGTGGATTTGAATTCATTGATTATATTATGTGCATCATGAGAATAATTGAGCAAATCATCTGAGTGATTGGTATACAACTCCTCAATGGCATCCAATCCCCCAGTTTGCAATGAGAGTCTCAGATCATTTTCTTCCCCAAACGCAATCAATCTCTCCTTATCCACATTGGTAGGCGATTTTAGCACTCTAAATACAAGCTCAATGAAATTTTCTGCTGCCGCTACCTCTATTTGAGGTATAAAACTTCGTATACTTAGTGATTCGATAAGTTCACTTAAAGGTCCAATTAAGGCGTTCACAGGTTTAACAAGGACCTCGCATCGATGCATATCTGTTATGAAAGGTGCGAATTTTTCCCTGAAACCAACCAAAACTCTTCCCTTCTTTTTAACGTCTTTTACACCTAATCGAGCACGTCGTCGATAATTCCAATCACCGTCATCTTTAGAAAGAAATATTGGTTCCAACCATTCATCAGGTGAAGCTTTACCAATTCGAGATAAACTGTCTTTTAGTGTTTGTTGCTTTAATTCTCGCTGAGAATAACTAGATATATGCTGCAAAGAACAACCTCCACAACGAGTAAATGCTTCACAGCGTGGTTTTATTCTAGACTTACTTCTTTTTATTACCTCAAGTAACTCTGCCTCATCATACTTACGATGCTTCTTTCGACGTTGAAATGCTACTTGTTCACCTATTAACGCACCTGATACAAAAACTTTCTTGCCTGGGATATCTGCAATACCTCGCCCGTCATGCGTAGAAGATACAATATCTGCGATTTCAATAATATTCCTAGTCATTTATGGAATCAGTTACTTTTTCCAAAAAGACAGGAATTCATCGAAATGTTCTTTCTTTTCTGAATCTATTGAAGCTCGCACGAACTCAAATTCTTTTTCAAGTTCCGATTGATTTAGATTTCCTCGCATATATTCAAAGCGCAGAAACACAAGATAGGTATTCAAGACATCGGTTTCGCAGTAATTACGAATTTCATTTATGCCATTCCTTAACCAGCATGACCAAACTTTATCGCCACTCATTCCCAATTTACCTGGAAAACCTAACATGCTTGCTATTTGATCTAGATTTGCACGACCCTTTAATTGATAACCAGATAACACATCCATTAAATCAATATGCCTTGAATGGAATCTGCTTAAGTAATTATTGTATCGAAAATTATTGTCTGCACTTCCATTATCCCAATACTTAGGCGCCTGCACCTGATGTCTTAATGCACGATAATGAAGCACTGGTAGATCAAAACCTGAGCCATTCCATGATAATAAATTTGGAACATATTTCTCAATACCATCAAAAAATCGCTGGACCAACTCAGCTTCATTAGAATCTTCCTCTCCAAGACTCCATACCTTGAATGTTTCTTTTACTCTCAAAGCAACTGAAATTGCAACAATACGATGTTGATTTAGCGGCAAGAACTCAGAATCTGTTTTTTGTTTTTGTTTGAAAAACATAGCGTTCCCCACATCTTCATCAGAAAGATTCTCTAAATTCCACATGCGTCGACCGAACTCAATATCTGGGATGGTTTCAATATCAAATGCGAATAAGTTCATAAATTGCTATCCGATTTTAATGCAACAGAAAAAGCCAAAATTAAGCCTGCTTCATCAGTTAAACTAATGTGAATCTCGCTTATACCAAGCTTCCTACACATTAGGTCCCCTCTGGAAGAATACACAACAACTGGTTTCCCTGAGTTCTTATTAATTATTCCTATATCTCTAATCCATATACCATTAGAAAATCCTGTCCCCATTGCTTTTACAATAGCTTCCTTTGCCGCAAAACGCATTGCCAAGAACCGAATTGGGTTTTTATTTTTGCTAAACAGAGTATTTTCTTCTGGCATCAATAACCTCTCCACAAAGTGGTTACCAAAACGATTATAAGTTTTTTCTATTCTTGATAGCTCAACAATATCTGTACCAATCCCAAAAATCATACATACCCTAAAATTTAATGTCTTGATTCATTCATAAGGTCTTTCATTTTACTGACAGCAACATCCAATCCTTTAAACGCAGCATAAGCAACTATTGAATGCCCGATATTCAATTCTTTAATATCAAGAATCTTTGCAATAGGTGCCACATTATTATAATTCAAGCCATGTCCAGCATGGACAATGAATCCCTCTTCCTTAGCATAACTTACCGCCTCTAGGATTCTTTCGTACTCTTGTTCCTTCTTATCTTGACTCGCATCCGCATATGCACCTGTATGTAATTCGATTACGGGTGCACCAGTTTCTAAGGCTGCTTTAATTTGCTGACAATCCGGATCAATAAATAAAGATACGCGAATACCAGCACTTTTCAGATCATTACAAATATCTTTCATTGTATTGATATTACTCAACACATCTAAACCGCCTTCAGTTGTTAACTCTTCTCTTTTTTCAGGAACAAGACAACAATCACTAGGTTTTAGATTAATTGCAATAGCAACCATTTCCTCGGTAATAGCCATTTCTAAATTAAGGTGTGTTTTCATTAATTTAGAGAATTCATAAATATCTTCTTCCTGAATATGCCTCCGATCTTCTCTTAAGTGCATCGTAATACTATCGGCACCTGCTCGTTCAGCTTCTAAAGCAGCGGCAACGGGATCAGGATATGCTACTCCTCTCGCCTGACGAAGAGTGGCAATATGATCTACATTAACGCCAAGTTTTAGTTGGTTTACCTTATTGTTTTTCATGCACTCTTAATCCTTCTATTACTTTCCTGGTATTTAACTGCCTATTACCCAATTGATGGGCAATGATATTGCGCAACAACTGGTTTGCACATTTTAATGTCTCTTTGCAATCAAAATCTTTACGTCGAATACTCTCTATTTGAACGCCGCTAAAAATCATAGCACCTCTTCTCTCTTTGGCTTCAACAAGTCCGATTTCAGGTTTATATTCATAAAATAATGATGGATTAATTGGTAATTCTGTTTTTCTTACTTCATCTAAATTTAAGCCATATCCAATCAATCGTAGTAATTCCATCTCGAAATGACGAAGTAGAGGAGCTATGCCTTCTGTCATGCTTAATTTTTCTATTGTTTTTGTGTATAAACAAAAAATTTCATCTTGTGGGTCGTCTTTGTGTAAGAGTTTAATTAATAACTCATTAATGTAATAAGCCGATAGTAATGCATCACCGGTCAGTGATATGGGCTTTTCTTGGATCTCGGCATCCATTAGAGTGCCTAAATTTGAGCGAGAAAACCAAGAGATACTCAGTAAAACAAAAGGTCTTAACATTCCTCTAAATTTAGATTTTACAGAACGACCGCCTTTTGCGATAAGTGAAACCCGCCCAAAATCGCGTGTAAAAACATCCAAAATATTACTAGAATCACTAAAATTCTTGTAATGTAAAATCCAAGCAGGTTGATTTTGAATACGTTTTTTACTTTGCATGCCGTTAATCTTTATAATTCATAACCTAAGTTTTGGAGATCTTTTTCGCTATCAGCCCAATTACTTTTTACTTTGACCCACAAATCAATATGGACAGATTTTTCAAAATAATCCTTCAAATCAAGCCTTGCTGCCCTGCCAATCTTCTTTAAAACCCCCCCTTCTTTTCCTACAACAATACCTTTCTGACCGTCCCTTTCAACCCAAATAACTGCATTGATAATTATATTTCTCGAGTCTTCTTGAAATTTCTCAATCTCAACGGTCAAGCCATATGGGACCTCTTGATTCAAATGTAAAATTAATTTTTCTCTTATCTTCTCTGAGGCCAGAAAAGCATTATTTCGATCGGTCATCTTATCTGTTTCAAATAATTTTGGAGATATTGGTAGATACTTTGGTATCAAATCCAATAACACTGTTAAAGAGTTTCTCCTTTTAGCAACAATTGGTATTACACTTTCAAATTTATGTAGTACAGACAATCTTGATATTACTCCTAATAAAGCTTCCTTAGGGTGAACTTGATCAATTTTATTCAACAACATGATTGTTGGTACCTCGCTCTTTTTTAAACGAGATAAAACTTCTTCATCTTCATGCGTCCAACGACTTGCTTCACACATAAATAAATTTAGATCAGCCTCCATTAATGCGTTTAAAGCAGTTTTATTCATTAACTTATTTATAATTTTCTTATTATTACGGTGAATTCCTGGTGTATCGACAAAAACGGTTTGATAATTAGATTTAGTGTATATTCCCAGTATTCTGTGTCTTGTTGTTTGTGGTTTCCTTGTTACGATACTGATTCTTTCTTCAAGAATAGTATTGATCAACGTTGATTTTCCGACATTTGGTCTTCCAACGATAGCCACAAATCCACTCTTATGGTTTTCATTTTTATTAGGAGTTTGCTTCATCGTATTTTCTTAACATTTCTAAAGCGGCATCTTGCTCAGCAATCCTTCTTGATACGCCTTCACCTTCAACTTTTAAATTACCTTCATCAATCTGACATTTAACAAAGAATTTTTGCTGGTGATCTTGTCCTGTAATTTTGATCAAAGAATATACAGGCAAAGCATGGCCTTTACTTTGGAGTATTTCTTGTAATTTAGTTTTTGCATCTTTTAATTCACTTACCTTTGGTAGATTAGGTATAAATTCTGCATACAAATCAAGAATCACTCTTCTGGTATGATCAGCACCTCCATCTATATACATGGCACCAAGAAAAGCCTCTAATGCATCTGATAGCACAGATGCTCTGTGTTTTGTACCACTTTTCTTTTCGCCAGCGCCGACAATTAAATGATCACTCAGATTGATATTTTGTGCAATCTTATGAAGTGTTGATTCCTGGACTAAATGTGACCTTAAACGAGTTAAATCCCCTTCATTTGATTCGTTTTTTTTATTAAAAAGGAGCTCAGCAACAATATACCCAAGAATTGCATCCCCCAAGAACTCCAATCTTTCATTATTATGAGAGGAAACACTTCGATGGGTTAACGCTAACTGAAGTAACGATTCATCTTTAAATTTGTAGTCAAATTCCTCTTTAATCCAATTAATCGTTTTCTTCACAAATTAATATCCTGAAAATAAGTTTAAAAATCTCTAATTAATTCTTTGGCCAATTCTCTTGTAATTTGGCCATTCAAGTCCATCCATATGCATCCATATCCTAGCTGCTTTACCAACTAGATACTCCTCAGGAATTGAATCTATAAATCTACTATCTCTACTGTTGTCCCGATTATCTCCCATCATAAAGTAGTTTTTCTCAGGAACCTCATAGTACCCTTCACCAATCGAGAAGCCAGTATTGGATATAAGTATTGTGTGCTCTTTCTCATCTATCGTTTCAATAAACTGAGGCGTCATTTCATGATAGGGATTGTCAGCATCTCGGACTAAATCCACCTCATAACCATTAATAGTTAACTTGTGATTCTGATAAATAATCTTATCACCAGGTAAGCCAATCACTCTTTTTATGTAATTTATATTAGGATCAGACGGAAGGCGGAAAACCGCCACATCTCCTCTTTTTGGATTCCCTACATTCCAAATTTTTTTCTCTAAAACAGGCAACCTAAGACCGTAAGAGTATTTTTTAACAAAGATAAAATCCCCAACCAATAAAGTCGGCTTCATGGAACCTGAAGGAATTCTAAATGGCTCAAAAATAAAAGATCGTATAACCAAAACAAAAAATAGTACTGGGAAAAACGCATAGGAATACTCTAGTATTAATTTCCTAACCCTCACCTTTTCATCCTGCTTAACTTGTTTTTTCTTCCAAAACAAAATATCACTAAGAATAAATATTCCACTTATCATAGTTAATGAAACAAGTATAAGAGCTAAATTCATTATTTTTTTCCCTTATTGTCTTGGACGCTCAATATTGTTAAGAAAGCTTCCTGAGGAATTTCTACTGAACCAATTTGCTTCATTCTTTTCTTTCCTGCTTTTTGTTTTTCCAATAATTTTCTTTTTCTACTAACGTCACCACCATAGCATTTTGCGGTAACATTCTTTCTTAAAGCTTTAACAGTGCTTCGAGCTATAATTTGACTGCCAATTGCCGCCTGAATTGCGACATCAAACATTTGTCTTGGAATTAATTTTCGCATTTTCTCCGCTATCTCTCTACCGCGAAAAATGGAATTATTTTTATGCATAATCAACGAAAGCGCATCAACTCTTTCTTTATTAATGAGTATATCCACTCTGACTAGAGGGGCCACCTGAAAACGGAGAAATTGATAGTCGTATGAAGCAAACCCACGACTTACAGACTTAAGTCTGTCAAAAAAATCCATTACAACCTCAGCGAGTGGCATTTCATATTCCAAAGATACCTGATTACCTAAATATCGGATATTCTTTTGTTCACCTCTTTTTTCAATGCATAATTTAATTACTGAACCAACATGCTCTTGTGGAACAAGAATATTAGCTAAAATTATTGGTTCACGTAATTCATTAATTTCATTTAGAGGTGGAAGTTTTGCTGGATTATCAACAAACAAAACCTCATTCTTATTATTAAGAATCTCAAAAATTACTGTGGGAGCTGTTGTAATTAGATCTAGATCGTATTCTCTCTCTAAGCGCTCTTGGATTATCTCTAAATGGAGCATACCTAGAAATCCACACCGAAAACCAAAACCTAAGGCCACTGAAGTTTCTGGTTCAAAATGAAGTGCCGCATCATTCAAACGGAGTTTTTTTAACGCTTCGCGAAAATTTTCATAATCATCCGAACTTATCGGAAAAAGTCCTGCAAAAACTCTAGGCTGGACTTGCTTAAAATCAGGTAAAGGTTTGTCGCATCCATTTGTCGCCATAGTTAGGGTGTCACCAACTGGCGCCCCATCAATTTCTTTGATACCTGCTATTACAAAACCAACCTCTCCTGTCTTTAGAACATTTTGATCAATCATTTTGGGGGTAAAACATCCTACGCGATCAACCTCATGAGAACGGCCGGTGGACATTACATTGATTTTACTGTTTTTTCGTAATTCTCCATTCACTATTCTAACCAATGAGACCACGCCAACATAATTATCAAACCAAGAATCAATGATCAATGCTTGCAAAGGGTGTTCTGGATTTCCTTTTGGTGGAGGAATGAATTCAACCAATTGTTCGAGTAACTGTTTAACCCCTTTGCCAGTTTTGGCGCTAACTAACGCTGCATTTTGTGCATCAATTCCTATAACATCCTCAATCTCATTAATAACAAGCTCTGTTTCGGCGGCTACCAAATCTATTTTATTAAGAACAGGTAATACCTCAAGATTTTGGTCAATTGCAGTAATGCAATTTGCTACGCTTTGTGCCTCAACCCCTTGCGCAGCATCCACAACTAATAATGCCCCTTCACATGCAGCTAGAGATCTAGAAACCTCATATGAGAAATCAACATGGCCGGGGGTATCAATAAAGTTAAGTTGATACACATTGCCATTGTCTGCTTTATAATCTAAAGAAACACTTTGTGCTTTAATGGTAATGCCTCTTTCTCTTTCAATATCCATAGAATCAAGAACTTGCTCAGACATCTCTCTATCTTGAAGACCACCACATATCTGGATGAAACGATCCGCTAAGGTTGATTTCCCATGATCAATATGCGCGATAATTGAAAAATTTCTAATATATTCCATTCAAATAAGCCAAAATGATAATTGCTAATTATACACTCAATAAAAAAAGAAAATGTTATCAGGCTAACTTCTTAACGCTTTATTCACGAGTGATTTATCAAGATAGTGCTTAAATAAGATACACCCCCCAAATTCAACAACAGGTATTTCCTCTCGATATTTTTCAAATAATTCTACAGACTCATTAATATCTATCACCTCAATGCTAGCCTGATCTCGAACCAATTCTATTAGTTTCTCAATTAACTCTACACATAGATGGCAACCTTCTTTTGAATATACATAAAAAACTGGTTTCATTTATATTTTCTTATAATTTATGTTTTATTTTTTTAATAATATTATTGATAGATTTAAGCTCAGATGCATGGGAAGTTAAAAGTAAATCAACTAATTCTGGATCATTATACTCAAGTAGATCTCTAAAAGCTTTTTGCTCTTTAACTGATGATTGCTGATAGTGACAATCAAAATATTTAATTAACAATTCATCTAACTCTTTCATACCTCGTCGGCACTGCCACCGTATTTTGGTTAATGGTATCAAGAGAGTGTTGGACGCATTATTCTTAAGAATGTCTATCAATCAACATTTTTTTCGTTTTTGCAATCGCTTCTGCTGGATTCAATCCCTTGGGACACGTGTTAGTGCAATTCATGATTGTATGACAACGGTACAATTTAAAAGAATCTTCCAATTCATTCAAACGCTCATCTTTCGCATCATCGCGACTATCAACAAGCCATCTATATGAAGCCAAAAGTGCCGCTGGACCAAGATATTTATCACTATTCCACCAGTAACTGGGACAACTGGTTGAGCAACAGGCACATAATATGCATGCCGCTGGCTCATCTATCTTTTCTTGCTCTTTTTTTGACTGGAGCCTCTCACTGTCCTTAGGGGGGTCCGTTTTATTTTGCAGCCAAGGTTTAATCGAGGCATATTGATGATAGAAATTTGATAAATCTGGAACCAAATCCTTAATTACCGTCATATGAGGCAAAGGATATATCTTAGTATCTCTAGATACACTTTCTGCTGATACCGTACAGGCTAAAGAGTTTCTCCCATCAATATTCATTGCACAAGAACCGCAGATACCTTCCCTACAGGATCTACGGAAAGTCAAACTGGGATCAATTTCGTCCTTTATCTTTATTAAGACATCCAAAACCATTGGTCCGCAATCATCCATATCAATATCGAATGTATCTATTCTTGGGTTATCGTTTAAATCTGGATCATAGCGATAAACAAGATATCTACGAACATTCTTTGACCCTTTAGGCGCATCATAGTGTTTGCCTTTTTTAACTCTTGAATTTAATGGTAACGTGAATTCAGCCATTGACTCACCCTTATTATTACAAAAAAATTAATAAACCCTTGCTTTTGGAGGGATTGATTCAACTTCGTCGGTTAGAGTTTCATGATTAACTGGACGAAATTTAAAATTAACATCCCCTGAATCCTTTACCCAACAAAGAGTATGTGCCATCCACTCTTTGTCATTGCGCTCAGGGTAATCTTCCCTTGCGTGCGCCCCTCGACTTTCCTTACGATTAGCTGCAGATTCTATTGTAGCAACTGAATTCAAAAGGAGATTTTCTAACTCCATTGTTTCAATTAAATCTGTGTTCCATATTAAAGAACGATCTGCAACCGAAATATCCTCAAAAGATTTATAGGAATCCCTCAATAAATCAACACCTTCGTCAAGAGAATCTCCAGAACGAAAGACTGCTGCATAATTTTGCATTATCTTTTGCATCTCAAGTCTTAATTCAGATGTCAATTTAACTCCATTTGATTTTCTTAATCCATCGAGTCTATATATACTATTTTTCCCCGCATCTGCCGGCAAAGATTTAAGTGCTTTTTTTTCACTTAAGTTCTTGGCGCAGAATTTTGCCGCAGAACGACCAAATACCACCAAATCAAGTAATGAATTTGATCCGAGTCTATTCGCTCCGTGAACTGAAACGCATCCTGCTTCACCTACCGCCATTAGACCAGGAACGATTCTCTCTTTATCATCTTCCTCGATGGTAATTACTTCACCTTTATAATTCGTAGGGATGCCACCCATATTATAATGAACAGTTGGTAAAACAGGTATTGGTTCCTTGGTGACATCAACATTAGCAAAAACTCTAGCGGATTCAGCAATTCCTGGTAACCTTTCATTTATTACTTCAGGGCCTAAATGCTCTAAATGCAAAAAGATGTGATCCTTTTCTGCGCCAACACCTCTTCCTTCTCGAATCTCAATTGTCATGGAGCGACTCACAACGTCCCGAGAAGCCAGATCTTTGGCATTTGGCGCATATCGCTCCATAAACCTTTCGCCTTCAGAGTTAGTTAAATACCCGCCTTCACCCCTTGCACCCTCGGTAATCAACATACCAGCACCATAAATTCCAGTTGGATGGAATTGAACAAACTCCATATCTTGTAATGGAAGACCTGCTCTTAACACCATTGCATTTCCATCACCTGTACAGGTGTGAGCAGATGTGCAAGAGAAGTAAGATCTTCCGTAACCGCCGGTTGCAAGAATCACTTGATGCGATCTAAATCTATGTAATCTTCCCGTTGCCAATTCAAGTGCGACAATCCCATGACAACTACCATTCTCCATTATCAAATCAATAGCAAAAAACTCGATAAAAAATTCTGCAGAATTTTTTAATGATTGTTGATAAAGAGTATGTAACATTGCATGTCCAGTTCGATCCGCAGCAGCGCATGTTCTTTGTGCAATACCTTCACCATAATGGGTTGTCATGCCTCCAAAAGGACGTTGATAGATTAACCCATCCTCAGTCCTGGAAAAAGGCACCCCATAATGCTCCAGCTCAAAAACTGCATTGGGGGCTTCTTTACACATGTATTCGATAGCATCCTGATCTCCGAGCCAATCTCCACCCTTAACGGTGTCATACATGTGCCACCGCCAATCGTCTTCACCCATATTACCAAGTGCGGCGCTGATGCCACCTTGCGCTGCCACAGTGTGACTTCTTGTGGGGAATACTTTTGTAATACATGCGGTTCTAAGGCTAGCCTCTGCAAGACCAAAGGTTGCACGCAACCCTGCTCCACCTGCACCAACTACCACAACATCATAATCATGATCTACAAACTCATATTCATTCATCAGGCGTCACCTAAAAAAATTTTAAGCAATGAAATCCCAATAATTAGAATCAAGATTAAATGTAATTTTTTAATGAAACTTGTTAAGATTTTTCTCTTATTGGGCTCATGAATATAATCTTCAGCAACAACCTCCAACCCAAGAGTTGAGTGATAACCCAACGACAAGCTAAACAAAAATAACATGAATGAATTCAATGGTTGGCTTGCCCAATGTAGTACAGCAAGGTATTGCAAATCTTGCAATGTGCAAAGTGATACCAAGAACCAACTACCAAATAGCAATAACATAATTGCCGTTATACGCTGAGCCCACCAATGACCAGAGGCTTTTTTAATCAAAACACTTTTTGATGTAAGATTGATGAGAGGCTTTAGTATCATACAATCCACCAAAAAGTTATTGTAAATACAACGCTAAAAATGATCGCAGTATAAGCAGAACATTCAACGCTATTTTTCGAAAATCCTCGCCCTGTATCCCAATATAGATGCCTAATACCATTACAAAGATGAAAAAAGAATGCGAAGCTCCATAACCGTAATAAGGTTTGACCAATCGAACTATCTAAAAATCCAAAAGAAAGTTTATAAAAGCTTGATCCCATTGAAATGGATCCAATCCAGATGGTAAATATTAAAAATCCAAATGATAATGCTATGCCTGTAGCACGATGCATAATAGATAGGATCATGGTGATCGGCCAACGATAAATTGTCAGATGGGGTGATAATGGCCTTGAACGATTAACCATGATTAAGTTTCACTCAATTATTCAAAAGATATTTGCATTTAATCAAAAATCGATGCACCGACCATTTTTCTCCCAATCACCATATCTTGAGGGATCCAATCCCCTCCTTCCGCCGATTTCTCTTTTCGTTAGGGTGTTGTTTTTTGGGAGACCATCTCGATCAATACTTAATCTTTTATTTTTCAACGATACAAGATCGTCATTTTTTTCCTTAATAACCATAGTATAATTATGCCAGAATTACGGATTATATGCAGACTAATAACTTAAAGACTTTATAAAAAAATAAACAAAAAATGAATAAAGAATTATTTAAGATTATCCTGGTTAGCGGCAACGATCGTCATATTTTCCTGCAAGGACAGTTAACTCAAGACATTGAAAAATTAACCTCAGGAGAGTTACTATTTGCAGCCATATGTAACCCTAAAGGGCGTGTTTATGCGACATGCCAGTTATTCAAAACAAATAATAAGATAGGCATCATAACTCCAAGCAGTATGACTAAACTTGTAATCCAAAGACTACAAAATTTTATTTTTAGATCAGATATCCAACTTGAGAGAATAGAAGATACATGCTCTATCTGCATTAATTGTGATGATAAATCTAACGGATTACAGGAAGAACTTATAAATACTTTCGAAAAAAACAAAAACAAATCACCATCACATTTTCTAATAAAACAATCATTAAAAAAGTCACACAACATTGAAATATATAGCAATCAATTGACATCAAAATCACTAAAACCCATAGAAAATCTTATGCTCAATACTTCTCAATGGACAAAAGCAAGAATGATTGAAAATATAGTGGATATCACAATTGAAAATTCCGAAAAGTACACACCTCATATGCTTAATCTCGATTTAATGAATGGCGTATGTTTTAAAAAAGGATGTTATGT
>PVBE010575186.1_pt1 | contig 24317 bp, 18 predicted proteins | sample 1631181 | NCBI WGS metagenome assembly PVBE01 (sample SAMN08397723, study PRJNA350692) | Marine metagenome, whole genome shotgun sequencing project. | isolation source: water | place: Pacific Ocean | collected 2012-04 | reverse complement strand
CCGTCACCCGTCACCCGTCATCGGTCTTCTAACACCCAACACCGGAATACCCCTATCTTTGGCTGCGATTTGAATCACACCAACTAAAAACAGCATGAAAAAAACACTCGTTTTTGTCTTCTCAATTTTCCTCTTCGCCAGTAATGAAACCAGTGCCCAGGTGATGCCTTCGGTGCAACTAACCTCATTTTCGACCGGTTACAGCTCTCCCCTGGATGTAAAACATGCAGGCGATAGCAGGATATTCATTGTTGAACGTGGCGGCCGTATCTATATAAGTGATTCGTTGGGTAATAAACTGGCAACTGCATTTCTCGATATCTCCGCAATAGTGGAATCTGGTACGGGCCAGAGCGAGCAAGGATTGCTTAGCATGGCTTTTCATCCCAACTATTCCACCAACGGCTATTTCTATGTGAATTATATAGATTTGAATGAAGACAGCAAGGTGTCGAGGTTTTCGGTTTCGGGAGGCGACCCCAACGTTGCCGATGCAGGAAGTGAATTGGTGTTGATGACAGTAGCCCAACCTTTTTGGAACCATAATGGCAGCAATCTTGCCTTCGGGCCCGATGGATATCTGTACATCAGTTTTGGTGATGGCGGTTCGGCTAACGATCCAGGTAATCGTGCTCAAAACAGGCAATTGCTGTTGGGTAAGATGTTACGAATTGATGTCGATACCGGTTCGCCTTACGGCATTCCTGCCAATAACCCATTTGTAAACGATGCCAATACACTGGATGAAATCTGGGCAATCGGATTGCGAAATCCGTGGAGATATTCATTCGATCGCCTGACCGGTGATATGTGGATTGGTGATGTGGGTCAGGGCGATTTTGAAGAGATTGATTTTGAGCCGGATACATCTGTTGGTGGAAGAAACTATGGATGGCGTTGTTACGAGGGGAATGATCCCTTCAATACTTCCGGCTGCGGACAAGCATCTGATTATGTTTTCCCGGTTCATGTTTATGACAATAACTTCACCAGTGGTTGTTCCGTTACAGGTGGCTATGTTTATCGGGGCAGCGATTATTCCGGCATGTACGGTCACTACATCTTCTGCGACTTTTGCAGTGGTATTTACACCTCCATCTGGATGGATTCTGGTTGCGGATTCAAAACCATGGACCAGGGCAATCATGACGACTATAAATTTTCATCGTTTGGCGAAAATCGTGATGGGGAGGTTTTTGTGACGGGTTTAAGCGATGGTGTTGTCTATCGCGTTGAAGATGTCTGCGATGGCGTTATGGCCGTGCCTACCATTTCACATTCAGGCGGAACACTTAGCTCAACATCAGCAGACAGTTATCAATGGTACCTTGGCTGCGATCCCGTTTCCGGGGCTACCTCAATGGATTATACACCCGCTCAAAACGGTGAATATCGCGTTTGGGTTGAAAGCACCAGTGGATGTGCAGCATTTTCTGCTCGATTTGAATATCCACCCATCAACAATGCTGTGGCGGGATACTCAGCTGGATTTGTTTCCATTTTCCCAAATCCAGCTTCTTCGGAGGTAATGATCGAACTGAAGGAAACGGGAGCTAATTCAACCTTGCAACTCACAAATTTGCAAGGACAGGTGGTGATGACTGTAGAAGATGTGTCAAACAGAAAGATTGTCCTGGATTGCAGCAATCTGGAAAATGGCGTTTATTTCCTCCAGCTTTCGGGTGATGCTGCTGGTGTTGCGAAACTTATGATTCAAAAGTGAGTGCGCGTTTCGAGCAGCGCTTTGCAACTATGGAACACCTTAAAAGCGATATGCTGAACAGACACTTGGGCATTGTAAAGAAATAAAGTGTACAGAATTGGCGAAGTAATTTTGTTCTTTTTCAAGACGTAAATGAGACGAATAGCCTTAGCTATTTAACGATTTTACAACGCAGAAAAAGGGCAAAAGAACAAGCCAAAATGTATAGGCTATTTCTTTACAATGCCTTAGTCAAATTCCCCTTCTTTCCGACACACGCGTGGTAGATTATCTACTTTCGCATTCGAATGATATCTACTGATTTTTTAGTGATTGGTTCTGGTGTTGCAGGCTTGACTTACGCATTGAAAGTGGCTAAAGTCTTTCCTGAGAGAAATGTTGTTATCCTGACAAAAGCCGATCAGGATGAAAGTAACACCAAGTACGCACAAGGTGGAGTTGCCGTGGTTTCCGACCATGAAAACGATTCCTTCGAAAAGCATGTTGAAGATACATTAGATGCTGGTGCTGGACTCTGTAATCCTGAAATTGTAAGGATGGTGGTTGAGGAAGGTCCTTCCAGAATTGAGGAAATTGTTGAATGGGGTGCCGACTTCGATAAAGAAGATTCAGGCGAATATCATTTGGGTAAGGAAGGCGGTCATTCTGAATTCAGGGTGTTACATCACAAGGACATAACAGGGTTGGAAATTGAAAAAACCTTGCTTGCGCGTGTTCATGATCAGCCCAATATTCAGATCTACGATCATCATTTTGTTATTGACCTGATAACGCAACACCATCTTGGAAGAATTGTAACCCGTGCCACCGAAAACATCACGTGTTTTGGCGTGTACACATTGAATTTGGGAAATCATCAAATTGAGAAGATCTTATCCCGAATTACTTTGATCGCAACTGGTGGGGCCGGACAAGTGTACAGAAACACTACTAATCCGAAAATAGCCACCGGGGATGGCGTAGCGATGGTTTATCGTGCCAAAGGGAAGTTGGAAAACATGGAGTTTATCCAGTTTCATCCAACGGCTCTTTTCCAGCCAGGGGTCAGTCCTTCGTTTCTGATTAGCGAAGCCGTCAGGGGCTTTGGAGCAGTTTTGAAAAATGCTGATGGTTCTGAATTCATGAACAAATACGATTCTCGGTCATCTCTGGCACCTCGCGATATTGTTGCCCGAGCGATTGACAGCGAAATGAAAATTAGTGGCGAAGAATGTGTTTTCCTTGATTGCCGTCACCTCGACCAGGAAAAACTTCAATCTCATTTTCCAAATATTCTGGCCAAATGCCGGAGTATTGGGATTGATGCTAAAGAAAGTATGATTCCAGTAGTTCCGGCTGCTCATTATATGTGCGGGGGCGTTAAGGTGAATGCCTCCGGTCAAACTTCCATAGCCAACCTTTTTGCTGCGGGCGAATGTTCTGCTACTGGTTTGCATGGTGCAAATCGCCTGGCTTCCAATTCATTGTTAGAAGCTTTGGTTTACGCACACCGCAGTTTTTTGCGTTCCACTGAATTGGTCGATGATATAGAGCATAATGAGGCCATTCCTGATTGGAATGCAGCAGGAACCTCAGACCCGAAGGAAATGGTATTGATCACCCAAAGCCGAAAAGAATTGCAGGAAGTAATGAGCAGTTATGTGGGAATTGTTAGATCGGATGTGAGGTTAAAACGCGCAAGCGACCGCATGTTGCTACTTTATAACGAGACGGAGGAACTTTATGATCGCACCACTATTTCACCGCAACTTTGTGAATTACGAAACATGATCACCAATGGCTACCTGATTACACGATGCTCTGCCATGAGGAAAGAGAGCCGGGGATTACATTTTACCACCGATCACACCGAGCAATACGAGTTTCTGGAGAACACCGTCCTTTGACTCCTATTTGAGGAACCGCTGGGGGTAATTGGTAATCAAACCATCAACACCCCATTCCATCAGTTTCTTTCCTTTTTCAACTTCATTTACCGTCCAGGCAAACGTGGCAAACCCATGATTGTGGAACTTTCGAATCAACTTTTTGCCCAGGAACCGGTGATTGCAATTAATGGCCTTTTGGTTCTTGTATTTGGCCAACGTCCCAAAGTTTATACCGCTGGTGTCAATAACTCCCGGGAAAATCGGGGGCTTTTCCACGATCAACTTATGTGTAACAATCGATGGATTAATCTCATTGATTTCAAACAGAATTTCATCATCGAAAGATTGAACCACTGCCCACCCCTGGGCATTTGCTTCATCTATTGCTTTTAGAGCAGCTTTGGCTAAACCCGGCCTGGAACTTTTCGCAACTTTTATTTCCAGTAACAATCCGCATTTTCCACCAATCAAGTCGAATACCTCCTGTATTGCTGGAACTCTTTCGTTTTCAAAGCTTGCATCAAACCATGTTCCCGCATCCAACTTTCGTAAATCTTCAAAGTTGATTTCGCTGACAGGGCCGTTACCGTTGGTGGTTCTCTCGAGGGTGCTGTCATGCAGCACTACAAGGTGGTCGTCTTGCGTTAGGTGAACGTCAATTTCAACCATGTCAACTCCAATATCCATAGCTTTTCGGAATGAGGCCATGGTATTTTCAGGAGCCATGCTTGAAGCACCACGATGAGCGATAATCTTTGGTTTGGGCATGCACTGCATTTTCTGGGAGTTGATGAACAAACTTAATTCATGTTACTGAATCTACTACCACTTTGTTAATTTCAATGAGCCTGCATGGTATTGATTATAAGATTTATGAAGATTCTTCGAATCTTGGTGGCTGGATGAAATCTTTCAACAGTTTTGGGTCGAAAATAGAATTGGGGACCGGTGCAAAACCTGGCACCGAAGAACAACAAGAAATATCAGCTCAACAATTGACGACTCAGTTTGTTTTGCCGGGGAGGCCACAATTGAACGGTTCACAGGGTTATGGAATCTTCCGTCTGGGCAGTTGAAGAAATCGTTGAGTCCATCTTATCAGCAATCTGATCAGCTAATCATGTGCTTGTACTCAATTCCTCTTTCTTGTAAATAACTAAGGATCGCTTCGGTGCATCCTTCTTCCATTCCAACATATTCCGGTGGGCAGATTCCCTTTCTTTTGAACTTCCCTTTTACGAGCAAATCAATAGCTGCAGTACAAGTGTAGCCTGTTGTCCGTGCCATTGAACTGGTTTGTGTCGCTTCATCGAATCGATCGAGCAGATTGTATTGAATGCTTTTTTTCTGACCATGTGCCGTCCCTTCTATCAGGATTTTCATTACGGTAAACTCGTGTTCATCTTCTTTCAACTTCCAATGTTCAAAAAGCAAGCGCGAGGTAAGTTCCAACGGAATCACTTGCTGGCTTTTTAGCGCAACAGGTTCTTCAGAAAACAATCCTGTTTCCCTGAAAACTCTCATCAATTCCGCGTGACCGGGATAACGCAAAGTTTTCTCCTTCATATTGGGAATGTCCATCGTTTTGATCAATGAACGCAAACCATCACTATTGAAAGACTCCAGGATTCCAACTTCGGCAAAATTCATTGTCACCACTTCTGAAAGAGCCGGTCGTTCAACGGTCTTGGAGTTTTCTACAAGACGTGCAGTTCTTACATATTCCTCGATCACATCTGCTGGAGAAAATGGAGCCTTGTAATTGAAAGGAGCCTTGGGGTTGGCGGGCAAGCCACCCACATAACATTCGAAATTCTCAATGTGCATCGATGTTGAATGGTGCCCAAGCAACAGGTTGCTCATGCCAGGCGCAACACCACAGTCTACGATAGCAGTAACATTCCGCTCTTTGGCCAGCTCATCAAGTCCGAAAGCATCTTCCGGGAAAAAAGATATATCGACAACATCTGTTCCGTATTCTATGATTGTTTTGAGTGTTTTGTACCCCATAAACCCTGGAACCGCACCAACGGCAAAATCTGCTCCTTCCAGAACTTGTTGTATTTGCTGCGGATCGCTCAAATCTGCTTGCCGAGTGGTGATGTTGTCAACTGCTTCGAGTTTACTCAGTGTGTGGTGATCGCGATCTGCAACAGTTACCTGGTGCTGTTTCGCAAGGTCGTGCGCCATAGCGCTACCAACCATCCCTGCTCCTAGAACTGTAATCTTTTTCATGCTTGAAAATTTCGACCAAAGAAAACGATTTCCATTTGATTAGATCTCCGATTAAGCCAGGATTGTCATGTTTTGGTCAAACATTGCCAATTCGGCCAGAGATGCGAAATCCATTTATGCAAAAGACGTTTTTCCATTGACTGCCTTAATTTTTCAACGCTGATATCAGCACAAAAACCACAATCATGGTTACAGAACACAGACACCGATCCGTACTTTCTCAAAATCGTGGGCCAGTTTTACGCCTTGCGTTAGTCCTGAGTTTATCCTTTGTGATTTTCGCTCTTCAAATGCGGTTTGACTATTATCCGCCTGAACCCCCTGAGGAAGTGCAATTTGAGCCTACTGTTTATACTAAAGAGATAAAAGTGAAAGAAAATGAGGAAAAGCAGAAGGTTGAAAAAAAGAAAGAGGAACCTCCAAAATTGAACAAAGAAGTCAGGGTTGTTAAAGATCCACCTGAGCCGATTAAGCCTGATTCGGTTTATTTTATCGATCCGCCTGTTGATAAGCCTGTTGTGATTGTAAACAAGAAGAAAACGGAAAACCCGCCAGTTCTTTTTGCGGAGGTGATGCCCGAATTTCCAGGAGGGGAGATTTCGCTCCTAAAATTTCTGGCAAAGACGGAGTATTGCTATGAAGCACGCGACCTTAATGTTGAGGGCACTGTTTATGCTCAATTTGTTGTGGATGAAAAAGGCGAAGTAGGGGATGTGAAAATCGTAAGGGATGTATTTCCCTGCCTTGATCGGGCAGTAAAAAAGAGAATAAAAAAAATGCCAAAGTGGTCGCCTGGCATACAGGGCAAGAACGCAGTTAAGGTTCGAATGACTGTGCCGATCAGGTTTACCTTAGATTAGGCTATTTGTTGTTATATAGTCCATTCTTAATTTGATAAACAAGATATTTGCGATGAACTCTTGTTTCAGCTTGTGGGCTGTGTGCCTTTGAAAGTTGGCCTTTAAGGCGTTCGAGTTGAGTGAAAACTCCCGAAACTGACAGGTGATTGTAAACTGGGTTGTCGGTTGGCTTTGCAATTCCAACCAGCCGATTTACATATTCCACTTGCAGGTTTCTACGGAAAGAGTTAACGGCCCCATTCATGTCTTTTTCGAATATGGCATCAGTGAGGTCTTGCAGGTACAAGCTCAGAGGATACTCGTTTCCATAGAGATGTGTGTCACTTATTCTTCTTAAAACATTTTTATGCAGCAAATGATTGAGCAGGTCTTTTTGAATGTTCAATGCTCGTTCATGAATGTTCGGATCCTCATTAGTGTCAAAGTGATCCCATCCCCTTCTTTGATATTGAAGGAAAGGGTACAGGTTATCCTGAATTTCAAAAGCCTCCGGGGCAAAGGCATATTTAGAAAGGGTGTTAAGAGCTCTGAGTTGTTCCGCTTTTTCAACAGGTCGGTACTGGGGTAGTTCATCCGTTTGCCCGATCATGGTTCGATCAATATAAACGCCCGCAACCCATCGCGAAACAGAACGAATGAAGGTGCGGTAAGTTCTGATCAGAACATGGTAGGCATTGGCAAGGTTATGGAAATTGTCGCCCTCTTTTTGGTACTGCTCTTTCAGTTTTAACAAAGTTGCGTTTACCAAATCCAATTGCTCAATTGAATACCCGATTGGATCAGAGCTCATATCGAAAAGCATAATTCGTGGATCAATTCCTTTCCCTGGCTTATTCATATCATCAGCCCCATTGCCAAAAGCCAAGTCGCGCGCGTGCGAACGACTTAGAATTTTTAGCAGTCGGGCCTTATCTTTTTCCTGATCATTCAGTTCTCGCGAATAAGCATACTCGATTGCCCAATAATCATAAGGTCCAGGTTTTGTTGCGGCATAAAGGCCTTGTTGTTTATGTTCCGGGGAAATGTTGGTCCACGGATAATCCATCACAGAGCCATACAAGCCTTTATCTGAAGCCACTTTTTTGTCATGAATTTCCGGAAGACTCAACATGGTGCTTCCCTTGAAATTGTGACTCAAACCGAGCGTGTGGCCGACTTCATGCATCACTAAGTAATAAAGGGATTGACGGACCAATTCGTTTTGTTGCACGGAATCCATGTCAAAAGTTTCCATCACGGTTTTGGCAAACACGTTTCCAACCTGTAAGGTGGAAGATGCCAGGCAAGATTTCGGGTCGTGTTGTGAAGAAGAGAATGCATCATAAATATCTTGTCTTAGCACACGATTTTTGAAAAAGACATACTCAAACATGATGTCTGCTCCAAGGATTTGCCCGGTTCTTGGATTGGTAAAAACCGGGCCATAACCACCGAAAGGAGGATTTGGCGAAGAAGTCCAGCGAAGGACATTGTACCGAATGTCACCGGCATTCCATGAAGCTGTGTCAGGTTGTTGTTTAACTACAATGGCGTTTTTAATTCCCGCTTTTTCAAAAGCATCATTCCACTGGAGCACAGCCCCCCGCACGATTGGGCGTAATTCAACAGGAGTTGTGTTTTCCATCCAAAACACGATGGGTTCTACGGGTTCACTGACTGATTGATTTGAGTTTTTGGGCTGTAGGTTCCAACGATTTATCACGTCACGATATGGTTTGGCGCTGGTTGAAGTCAGATCAGTTTTTCGTTGCATGAAAAAACCGATGCGCGCGTCATCTGGTCTGGATTGAAAATCGTTTTCAGGAACTTCTAATAAACTGTGTTGAACGGTAATGTTCACAGAACGAGCATCCGTTACAGCTTCTCGACCATAATGGGTGGGATAGTTTTTCTCGAACGTATATTGAACGGTTAGCTCTGTGTTTTCTGGATAGTTGTCAATTTGTAGGAACCGGTTCTTGTCTTTGCTCAAATTACCGAGGGAAAACTTGTCCCCCTTGTCTTTTGGTTTTGGAGAGCTTTTTATTTGCTCGAAACTCTCAGCCAGGAACAACTTGTCTGCTTCAATGAGGAAGCCGAGTGAATCATCTTGTGCAACGATCTTTTCACTGGCCAATAAGGGCCTGTTGATGTTGGCATGTGCTGCTCTGCTCATGGCATTGTTGGGATCGAAATAGTAATTCGTGTTTTCCTGGTAGAAGTCGATTTTATCGAAATACTTCTCTATTGCAAATATTTTACTTCGTCCATAATATCCTGTAAAAGAGCCGGCATCCAACAATCCATTCAATACATGGCTCACATAAATGTATTCGTTTGCCAGGTGCTTTTTGGATATTTGCAAATAGGTTTTTCCGGTCACAGTATCCTGATAAAGCGGGAATAGGCCCGGAAGATATTCGCAATCTTTAATGGCATCGTTCCAGCTAACATCTTTTGAGTTGGATTGTGAACTCTTTGTCTTGTCCTTTTTGTCTTTTGCTACAACAATTCCTGTAAAGAATAGGCTTGCTAAAATCAGCTTGACTATAATTAATTTGTTCATATCATTTGATTGTTGAGCAAATATAGTTTTAGCTGTGAACGGTTCGATGGATGTTGAGGGGATTTCTCATATTTGGGGCATGGCCCTGATACTACCAGTCAACGGAAAATTACCTCAGTTTGGAGCGGATAATTTCATGGCCGAAAACGCGACAATCGTTGGTGATGTCATTTGCGGTGATCAATGTAGTTTTTGGTTTCAATCCGTGGTGAGGGGCGATGTTAACTCCATCCGAATTGGAAACAAGGTAAATGTCCAAGATGCTGCCATCATTCATTGCACATACGAAAAAGCGCCCACACAAATCGGAAACAATGTCTCTATCGGTCATGGGGCAATTATACATGGTTGCTCAATTGAATCGAATGTGTTGCTTGGCATGCGATCAGTTGTTATGGATCAGGCAATTGTACATGAGAATTCAGTTATTGGAGCCGGTGCGATTGTGCTCGAAGGAACCGTTATTGATTCGGGTTCAGTTTGGGCAGGCGTACCGGCAAAAAAGGTAAAAGACATAAGTGAAGAACAAGTGAAGGAATTAATCGAACGAATTGCCGACAATTACGTTTTGTATTCGTCATGGTTTTAAGAGGGCCATTGGGTGCTCATCCACATTTCAAATTAAATCACATCGATACCACTAAACTTTCTGCATGGCTGAACATGTTGTGATCATTGGAAATGGTATTGCTGGTGTGACGACTGCCCGTCATATTCGCAAACTTGGAGATTTTGATATCACCATTGTTTCCGGTGAAAGCAAGCATTTCTTTTCCAGAACTGCGCTTATGTATATCTACATGGGCTACATGCGATTTGAGGATACCAAACCTTATGAGGATTGGTTTTGGGAAAAGAACCGCATTCAGCTAAAACAGGCCTGGGTTCGCAATGTGAGTTTTGGCGAAAAGAAGCTGGAACTAGAGAACGGTGAGGACTTGTATTTCGATAAGCTGGTTTTGGCAACAGGGTCTTCTCCGAACAAATTTGGTTGGCCGGGGCAGGAATTAAAAGGCGTTCAGGGCTTTTATAGTTTACAAGATTTGGCAAACCTTGAAAAATATACTTCAGGGATTGAGCGAGCCGTGATCGTTGGTGGAGGATTGATTGGAATTGAAGTAGCTGAGATGTTGCACTCCCGTGGAATTCATGTCACGTTCCTGGTCAGGGAACAACGATTTTGGTCAATTGTGCTGCCAAAAGAGGAATCAGAAATGATCAATCGCCATATTTTAAAACATGGCATCGACTTGAGGTTGAATACAGAGTTGGCGGAGATAAAGGGAGATGAGAATGGAAGAGTTCGGAGCGTAATGTCTAATGATGGAAAGGAAATTGACTGCCAGTTTGTGGCTTTGACTGCAGGAGTTCATCCAAACATTGATTTCCTGAAAAATTCGGAATTGGAATGTGATAAAGGAATCGTTGTCGATGAATTTTTGCAAACCAATATTCCAAACGTTTATGCGGCAGGTGATTGTGCTCAATTACGAAATCCTCCAACAGCGAGAATGCCAATTGAAGCTGTCTGGTATGTGGGACGAATGCAAGGCGAAATTTTGGCTCAAACGATTTGTGGAAATCCAACACCGTACAATCCGGGGGTTTGGTTTAATTCGGCAAAGTTCTTCGATATAGAATACCAGGTTTATGGGCAGGTTCCACCGGTGCCTGATCCAAAATTTGATTCAGTTTATTGGGAACATTCCGAGGGAAAAAAAAGCATTCGCATAGTTTTTAATGAACATGATGAAGTAGTGGGTTTCAATTTGATGGGAATTCGTTACAGGCATTCCATTTGCAATTACTGGATTGAGTCTGAAACTAAACTCCGTTCGGTCCTTGAAAACCTTGGAGCCGCCAACTTCGATCCTGAATTTTTTGAAGAGTATGAATACGAGTTGGTAGGGCAGTTCAATCACAAGTATCCCGACTCAAACATTGCCCTAAAACAAAAGCGCGGACTGTCCAACATTTCACAATTGTTTAGTTAGCAAAAGCTATGAGTCACACCAACATATCGTTCAGTCTAAGCAGTCCACATTCTAAAGATTTAAGTGGCCTTCAGAAATTTTCTTTGGCCCTAATAGGGCTTGGTATTTTGGGTTTGTTTATCGGGCTGTCCAATGTTTTAAGTGGAACGGCAGCGAGTGGATTGTTCGGTTTTGCCACAATACTTTTATTGACATTCGGAGGAATTCTTTATTCATGGAGCTCCTGGGGAATGGGTCCTGGTGGAATTAAAAACAATGGAATCTATCACAACCCAATAACTAATCGCGGTATTTGGGGTTGGGTGTTTGGTGTTGTGTTTACCTCTTTTTATTGTGTCTTGTATTGGGGCTACGACTATTCTACTCAAAGCGGTCCCCTTGATGGTATGGTTGCTTTGGTTGAGCCTGTCAGTCAACTTTTGAGGGGCAAGGCCGCAGATCATTGGTTCCTCTACACTTTCGCTTACACACTTCTCATTTTAGTTATGGCATTTCGCATGGTCATGAAATACCGCCATAATCGTTACCAAATCCTGCGAACGATTTCATTATCATTTTTCCAATTGGCTTTCGCTTTTATCCTACCCTTTGTTCTGGAAGCTTTCAGCACACAAAACAGTCAATATTTCATCAGCTACTTCTGGCCACTGGATTATGATGCAATTTGGCCAACTAGCATTTCAACACTTTATGATGAAACTATATTGGGGAAGTTTCTGCTTTTTTGGGGATTAATGATGTCGTTTATTGCGGTTCCGGTTTTCACCTATTTCTGGGGGAAACGTTGGTATTGCAGTTGGGTTTGTGGCTGTGGTGGACTGGCAGAAACTGCTGGCGATCCCTTTCGTCAACTATCATTCAAACAGTTATCTGCCTGGAAAGTTGAACGGTATTCAGTTCATGGGGTGTTGGCGGTTATCATTCTTCTTACCATTCTTCTTTGGATGGACGGATTAACAGCTGATGAAGGAGGGGTAGGAATTTTAGGAGATTTTGGGAAACAGTTGGTAGAAGGATATGGATTTGCCATCGGAATGGTTTTTGCTGGCGTGGTCGGAACAGGCTTCTACCCTATATTCGGCAGCCGCGTTTGGTGTCGCTTTGGCTGCCCACAAGCTGCCATTCTTGGTTTGATTCAAAGATTCAAATCACGGTTTCGAATCACCACAAATGGCGGTCAGTGTATCTCATGCGGTAATTGTTCCACTTATTGCGAAATGGGAATTGATGTACGATGGTATGCGCAACGGCAACAGAATATTGTAAGAGCAAGCTGTGTGGGTTGTGGCATTTGTTCCGCAGTTTGCCCCCGGGGGGTGCTTCGTCTTGAAAATGGTTCCGACACGCCAGGTCGTTCCTCAATTCAACCCATCCATATCTCCAGAAACGAGGCTAAAATCCTCTGATTTTCATTTGAAAATTTCCTGATTTTATGCGATTCATCCGGTTGGTTGAATTATTCATCGGGATAATTTGAAGTTCGTCCTACCCATACGATGGTTCGTCACTATTTCATTGATGTGCTCTGAAAGCCCCTCTACATTTGAGGCATCAATCAAATTTTCATTAAAACAATAGATCATGAAAACTTCAATTTTTTCAATCGCCATTGCACTTGCAATCACATCTTTGGCTCCCTCTTTTGCTGCTAATCCTCATGAGCAAGACAAACAGAAACCAGACTTACAACATCAAATTGAACAAGCCGTGAATTTTCCAGAATTCCTGAAGTCTGGAATGGAAGATGACGGCTATGTTGTTGTGTCATTCAAAATTGATGAGGCACAACACGCTCATGTATTGCAGGCCGCTGGAACCTCAGAACAGTTGGTGGAACATGTGCGGATGAGCCTGGAGCAGGGTGAATTTGAAGTGGCTGACTCAGACCCTTCCAAAGAATACTCCACAAGATTAAACTTTCAATTACGCTAACCGAATTCAAAATTCATAAACATAAAAACTGATATCATGAAAAAATTCTTTCAATCCGCATTAGCCGCTACAGTTGGCTTTTTTATTGCCTATTCTATGATTTTGTTGGTGGGCCTGGGTGTCCTGGGCGTAACCATTGCCGCCCTGTCTGCCTCACAAAAAGTAGAAGTAAAACCTAATTCTGTTCTGAGAATTTCACTTTCTGATGAAATTCAGGATCGCTCATCCGGCAACCCCCTCGACCACTTCGATTTTGGGTCGTTTGAATCGAAACGTACATTGGGTTTACATGAAATCCTTACTTCGATTTCAGATGCTACCGATGACGAGAATATCAGGGGAATCTATCTCGATGCTTCTTATGTTCCTGCAGGAGCGGCAACCAAACACGAAATCCGTGAAGCACTGGCTTCATTCAAAACATCAGGAAAGTTTGTAGTTGCCTATGCTGAAGCTTATGAACAAAGCACCTATTGGCTGGCATCAGTCGCAGATGAAATTTACATGCACCCCGAAGGCTATATGGATTTTAAGGGACTAAGTGCATCAACTCCTTTTTTCGCAGGTATGTTGGAGAAGTTGGAGATAGAGCCTAAGGTAATCCGCCATGGAAAATTTAAAAGCGCAATAGAGCCATTCATTCTTGAAGAAATGAGTGAGGAAAATCGAATTCAAACAGAAAAATTTGTTGGATCAATTTGGGATGAAATGGTAGATGATGTTGCCGAATCTAGAAAGATCAGTTCAGGTGATGTGGCAGAAATTGCTGATAGTCTTTTAGTTACGTTGGTTGAACATGCCGAAGAGTACAAACTAATTGATGCGCTGAAGTACGAAGATGAAGTAGAGGATATTTTAATGGAAAAAGTTGGAGCTGAGAATGAAACAAGTTTCAACCAGGTTGCGATAGCCAAATATCATTCATCAAAACATGATAAGTCTTCAGAAGAAAAAAATAGTGACGACTCTGAAATTGCCGTGATTTATGCAAAAGGTGGCATCGTGTCGGGCGAAGGAGACGAGGATCAAATCGCTTCTGAAACTATTTCAAAAGCAATCAAAAAAGCAAGAGAAGATGAAAATGTAAAGGCGGTTGTTTTCCGTATTAATTCTGGTGGCGGAAGTGCTTTGGCATCAGATGTAATTTGGAGAGAAATTGAGTTGACCAAGAAGGAAAAGCCTGTAGTGGCATCATTTGGAAATGTTGCAGCAAGCGGAGGATATTACATTGCATGTGGCGCGGACAAGATTATCGCGAGCCCAACCACAGTTACAGGTTCGATTGGCGTATTCGGTTTATTCTTCAACATGGAGGATTTCTACGACCACAAACTCGGAATCAAATTCGATGAAGTGAACACGAATAAGTTTGCTGACATGGGTTCTTCCTCCAGACCAATGAGTGATTACGAAGCACAAGTCATGCAAAACCTGGTTGAAGATGTTTATGATGACTTCATTACAAAAGTTGCTGATGGTCGCAAAATGTCAAAAGACGAGGTCGATGAAATTGGTCAGGGGAGAGTTTGGTCGGGTGTTGATGCACTTGAGATTGGGCTGGTAGATCAGCTTGGTGGGCTTGATGAGGCGATTGCAGTTGCAGCTGAATTGGCAGAATTGGAGAATTACAATTTGAAGGAATTACCGGAGCAGAAGAACCCATTCGAACTGAAATTTGGCGAAATGGCAGAAGAAGCAAGAATGAATTTGCTCTCAGGTGAAATGAAAGCTGTCTATAGACAGTATCAAAAAGCGCAACAAGTCCTTTCGCATGGCGGAATTCAAATGGCCATGCCTTATGAAATTCAATTGAAGTAAATGAAATTGGTGATTAGGTTTAGTAGAAAAAGGGAGCCTTTTGTTGCTCCCTTTTTCGTTTATATTCGCTGATATGAAGTGGCTGGAACAAAGGATTTCAAACCCATGGTGGTTGTTAAATGCCAAAACCTTCATTTGGCTTAACCTGGCTTTCGTCTCGGTTGTGCTTTTGGTCGGATTTGCACAATTGATGTCACAGGAATCTCTGGTGCCGTTTGAAGGTGCCATTTACCGCGTTATCGTTTTTTATGCCAAGCTATTGCTGATTCCGCTGCCTGTTGTAAACCTTCTGTATTTTGTTCAAACGCGGTCGGCCCTGGCACATGCCTCACCCTGGTATCTCACTGGAATCAAGTTTTTGGCACTTTTTACGGGAATATTAATTGGTACCGTGGTTTCTTTTGGAATTGAAGAAATGTTTCGGGAAATGACATTGCTGCAGGATCCAAACATGACAGTAACCATTCAAGGTTACCAGCTTCCACCTTTGGCAGCAAACATAGTTTCGTATGGAGTGATCGGGGTAATTCTGGCGTTACCTGTTTTTATTCGACAAGCCCGGCAACAGGAGGTGACCGTGAAAATGCGAGAACAAGAATTGCAGGTTATCCGGTTGAAGCAAATGAAATCGCGTGCTGAACTTCAAACGCTACAGGCCAAGATAAATCCTCATTTCTTGTATAACTCGCTCAACTCTATTGCCAGCCTTATTCATGACAATCCCGATCGGGCTGAGGAGATGGTGCTTTCGCTTTCTGATTTGTTTCGTTACAGCACCAACTCGCAAGCTCGCAGCTTTTCCTCCGTGAAAGACGAGGTGAAAATGGTGAGTACTTATATTGATGTTGAGAAGGTACGGTTTGGAGAAAAGCTGGAATTTATTTTGAATATTGAACCTGGTGCGGAGCAGTACTATATTCCACGTTTCTTGATTCAGCCCTTGGTCGAAAATGCCATAAAGCATGGTACCTCAAAGGTCAAGCAAGGGCTGATCGAACTTTCTGTGACCAAGGAGGAAAATGGGCTTCGAATTGTAGTTCACGATAATGGTCCGGACTTTCCAACAGAAGTAGGTGAAGGTTATGGACTAAAAAGCACATTGGATAAGTTGCAGCTTTTGTTCCCAGACGAATTCACGCTTAACATTGAGGCTTCACCGCGAAAACAGGTTAATATCTTTATCGAGGAATTGTTAGACCATGAGCCTGACCTTTAAAACGTTGATCATAGAGGATGAATCTTTAGCCAGAATCCGGCTAAAGAAATTGCTGGCACCGTTTGTTGAGCGCATCCATATTGTCGGTGAGGCTGATAACGGTGAAGATGGGGCAAAACTGATAGATGAACACAAACCCGATCTTATTTTTCTTGACGTTCAGATGCCGGTGCTAAATGGTTTCGAAATGTTGGATAAGATTTCTCACATTCCAAAGATCATTTTCACGACAGCATTTGAGGAATATGCGATCAAGGCTTTTGAAGAAAACTCAATTGACTATTTGCTAAAGCCAATATCAGCTGCCCGGTTAGAAGTAAGCATTCTAAAACTGGAGCGGTTTACGGTACGAGAAAAACCCGATCAGAATGAAGAGCTTATTCAATCGTTGTTGAAATCAATAGCATCGGAAAAGAAAATAGCCACCCTTTCTGTAAAAACAGGTGACCGAATCTTCCTTGTTCATTTAGATGATGTAATTTACCTCGAGGCGAAGGAAAAATACGTTTTCATTCATGACACATCAGGGAAGGAGCATTTAATCGATTTTACGCTTACAGCGTTGGTTGGCAAGCTCCCATCAAACTTCATGCGCATCCACCGTTCCTACATCATCAATAAAGATTTCCTGGTTGAAATGCACAAAGGGTTTACAAGCAGGTTTACATTTGTTTTAAACAATAAAGGAAGAACCAGGCTCAGTTCGGGTTCAAGCTATAACAAAGCCATTCGACTGGCCTTCGATTTTTAGTTATGGGGTACAAATCTTTAAGAGAGTGTGTTGAAGATCTCGAGCGGCATGGCCACTTGGTGAAGATTGAAGCTGAGGTGGACCCAAACCTTGAGATGGCTGCCATTCAGAGGCGAGTGTACAGGGCTGGTGGGCCAGCAATTTTATTTGAGAACATTAAAGGCTGCAAGTTTCCAGCTGTTTCCAACTTGTTTGGGTCTTTTGAGCGAAGCAAATTTATGTTTCGGGATTCGTTGGAAGCTGTGAAGAAAATGGTTTCGCTCAAAGCAGATCCTGCCGCTTTGTTGAAGAACCCATTCTCATATCTTGGAGTTCCGGCAATTGCTTTTAATGCGCTTCCCCGAAAGGCAGTTTTCTCAAAACCGGTGTTGGGAAACACCACCACAATCGATCAGCTTCCTCAAATAAAATGCTGGCCAAAAGATGGTGGGGCATTTGTTACACTACCGGTGGTTTACACCGAAGACATCGAAAAGCCGGGGATCATGAAGTCTAACATGGGAATGTATCGAATTCAGCTTTCCGGTAATGAATATGTTCAGAATGAAGAAATTGGATTGCATTACCAACTACATCGGGGAATTGGCGTTCACCAAACCAAAGCCAATGATGCCGGTAAGCCTTTTAGGGTGAGCATTTTTATTGGAGGTCCTCCTTCACTAACCATGTCGGGCGTAATGCCTTTGCCCGAGGGTATTCCGGAAGCAACATTTGCAGGTGGATTGGGTAAAAGAGCTTTTCGGTTTACGAAATCGAGTAGACATACAATTGCAATCGATGCCGACTTTGTCATTACCGGTGAAGTGATTACTGGTGAGAATAAACCAGAAGGTCCGTTCGGAGATCACTTGGGCTATTATAGTCTCGTACATGATTTTCCGGTTTTAAAAGTGGATCAGGTTTATCATAGAGATGATGCAATATGGCCATTTACCGTGGTTGGGCGGCCACCCCAGGAAGACACCAGTTTTGGCGCTTTGATTCATGAAATTGTGGGTGGTGTGGTTTCATCTGAATTGCCTGGAGTTCACCATGTTCATGCCGTGGATGCTTCAGGTGTTCATCCCCTTTTGCTTGCGATCGGGTCCGAGCGATACACGCCTTATTATGAGACAACACAACCCCAGGAATTGTTAACCCAAGCCAACAGCATTTTGGGATTTGGCCAGATGTCGCTGGCTAAATTTTTAATAATAGCCAACCAAAGTGACAATCCTAATCTTGACATTCATGATGTTAAAGGATTTTTCACGCATATGCTTGAAAGAATTGACCTGACAAGAGATCTGCATTTTCAAACCAAGACCACAATTGACACGTTGGATTATTCAGGAGGGACGTTGAATTCAGGTTCGAAGGTGGTGTTTGCGGCTGTCGGGAATCCGAAAAGAAAGTTGGCCACAGAAACAAGCGCAACGTTGAATTTGCCTGTTGGTTTTTCTCATCCGAAAGTTGTTGCCCCTGGGATTTTAGCCGTCCTGGCCCCGGAATATTCAGATCAGGAGGGCAGTTCCTCGGTCGATTTTTTCTGTATAGGGATGGCAAAACAATGGGAGAAAAAAGAAACTGAATTTGTGATCATTGTTTTGTGCGATGATTCCGATTTTCTTTCTGAACGTTTCGATAATTTTATTTGGGTGACTTTCACTCGAACCAACCCTTCTCACGACATTCATGGTATTGGGGCAACGATTGAAAATAAGCATTGGGGATGTACTGGACCGTTGGTGATTGACGCCCGCGCAAAACCTCATCATGCGCCATTGCTGGTTGAAGACCCCCAGGTTGAAAAACGCGTTGACCAATTAGGCGCCCCAGGTGGCCCATTGCACAGAATTATTTAAACCACGTTAAATTTGGTTATTTGGCACACGACATGAAAAGCCAAAAAATATTACAGCCGTTAATGGTTGGGAGAAAACTTTATATCTAACTTTAAAGCGGGACCCTACCTTCGAATTCTAAGACATTTGTCCCCAGGTTATTTCAAAATACAAATCGCAATCCTTTGCGTTATGTTGGTTCCATTTCTTGGTTGGGGCCAAACCTATACCATCACCGGCCGCGTGATGGATATAAACGCTGACGAAGCGATTCCTTTTACCAACGTTTTCCTAAAAGGCACAACTGTCGGAGCCACTACAGATTTAGATGGGTATTTTTTGATTCAATCATTTACCAAATCAGATTCTGTTGTTGTTTCGGCCATTGGTTATGCCGTGCTGGCTAAGCCAATGAAGGACTGGGCAGAGCAAACCATAAATTTCGGTTTGGAGCGTGCCAATATCAACATTAAGGAGATTGTAATCAATCCTGGTGAGAACCCAGCACACCCAATTTTGCGAAATGTGATCAAGAATAAACCGATTAACGATCGCTATGGATTGGAAAACTACAAGTATGAAGTTTATACCAAAATGGAAGTGGATATTGACAATCTTGACCAGGGATTGAAGGATCGGAAGATCATGCGCAAATTTCAATTCATTTTTGATGGGATCGACAGCACTTCTGATGAAAAGCCTTTTCTGCCCATGTTTCTAACCGAATCTCTAGCGGACTATGCTTTTAGAGCAGACCCTAAGGCGCAGCGGGAAGTGATAAAGGCATCGAAGGTTTCAGGAAGTACTAATGAAAGTTTTTCCCAATTTCTGGGTAGCATGTACCAGGAAGTGAACGTGTATGAAAATTACATCATGCTGCTTGATAAAGGATTTATTTCACCGATCGCAGATAACGCCTTAAATCACTATCGGTATTATTTGACCGACAGCGCCCTCTTTAACGGGAAATGGTGCTATCAGTTGAAGTTTGTTCCAAAGCGCATTGGCGAGTTTACTTTTTCCGGAGATTTTTGGGCGAACGACACGAGTTTTGCTGTGAAAAAGATCAGCATGGAAGCTCCAAAAGATATTGATATCAACTGGGTGGAGCGGGTTAGTATCTACCAGGAATTCGACCAGGTTGCCGATTCAACCTGGATGATAACCAAGGATAAATTGGTGGTTGATTTTGCCGGTCCAGAAAAAACACTTGGGTTCATCGGACGTAAAACGGCTACCTACAAAGACTTTGTGATCAATTCAGATAAAAATGATGGATATTTTGAAGTCAGGGAAGATATACTCGTTTCAGACGGAGTGTACGAAAAGAGCGACTCTTTTTGGAACATCAGAAGGCATGAGGTGCTTTCAAAAAACGAAGCCAGAATCTATCAGCTTATAGACACGATCAGAAGCGTTCCTATTTACAAAACATGGGAAACAGTTTTCGTAACCATTGTTACCGGATATAAAAAATTGGGCCCTGTGGATCTTGGCCCCTATTTCAACTTGTACAGTACTAACAAGATTGAAGGCCATCGTTTTTCACTAGGTTTACGGACCAATGGTGCGCTGAGTAAAAGATTCCGGATTGGGGGATATGCTGCTTACGGTTTGAAAGATGAAGTCTGGAAGTATGGCGGTGATTTGCTGATCATTGCATCTAAAAAACCGAGAATTGAAATTGGCGGTGGCTATATAAAGGACATCAACGTAGCATCTGAGAGTGACGAGGAGTGGGGAGAGGACAACATACTTGCAGGCCTGTACCGAAGAACGGTGAAAATCAACGATTCAACCAGAAAAGCCATTCCTCAAAAATTGATGATGCAGAAGCGTGCGAATGGTTTTTTCATGAAAGAGTGGCGATTGGGTTTACAGGTAAGGGTTGGATTTGCCCACCAAACACTTCAACCCTATCCTGATTTCGATTTCAAATATCTGCACAATAACAGGGAATCGGATATTACAGATACGCTTACAAGTTTGAGCAATGCAGAGGCGCAGTTTCGCATACGGTTTGCTCGGAGGGAAAAGTTCATTTCCGGTGCTGTGAACCGAAGCAGTCTGAGTACAAAATATCCAATTTTGAACGTACAATATGCCGTTGGAATTCCCGGCATATTCGAAAGTGACTTTTTGTATCACCGCTTGGATGTTCACTTGAGTGATAACTTTCCCATTAACCCGATAGGCACTTTTTATTACCAACTTTCAGTAGGGAAAATATTTAAGGAATTGCCGTATTTACTATTAGAAGTTTCTCCCGGAAACGAAACCTACTTCTACAATTCCTATTCCTTTAACCTGATGAACGAATTCGAATTTGCCAGTGATGCTTACGCTCAACTTTTTATCACACACAGGTGGGATGGATTCTTTCTAAACCGAATTCCAGGCATTTCCAAATTGAATTGGAGAGAGGTAGTTACTGTCAAAGCCATGATTGGCAAACTTTCATCTGCGAATAAAAAGGTAAATTCTCTGAGTACAATTAAAGAAGCTTATCCAGTGCCTTATGTTGAAGTTGGTGCCGGAATTGAAAACATATTCCGCTTCTTCCGTGTTGACTTTTTATGGCGAGTGACACACCGCAGGGATGTTTCGGTTGACCCTTATGTCCAAAACTGGGGTTTTCGACTGGGTATGCAGTTCCAGTTTTAATTGCTCATGCTGTTTTCTTCCTATATTGGCTCGTACAATTTTCGCTCATGTTGATTGTCATTTCACCGGCCAAAAACCTTGACTACAAGACCGAACCACAGATCAATGACTTTACCATTCCTGAATTCATGGAAGAATCAGTACAGCTGATAACTAAGATGAAAACGCTTTCCAGGAAGAAGATCAAGGATTTGATGTCGTTGAGCGATAACCTGGCTTCTTTGAACCACGAAAGGTATGATCAGTGGACACCAGATTGCAGTGCGGAAAATGCAAAACAAAGTATCCTGACTTTTAATGGTGAAGTGTATTGGGGCATTGAGGCGAAGACCATGAATGAAACGGAACTCCAATTTGCGCAGAAACATTTGAGGATGCTTTCAACACTCAGCACATTAAAGTTGTTAAAGCAGTGATTATTTTCAACACTTCATCACAAAATTCTGACTGAAACCAGGCTTTGCGACTTTCTGCTACAATAGCGCTCCGTTACATTTTTTCGAAAAAGTCGACTAATGTCATCAACCTGATCACGGCTATTTCGATGATCGCAATTGGAGTTATCACAGGAGCGTTGATCTTGGTGGTTTCGGTGTTTAATGGTTTCGAAGGTTTGGTGAAGTCGATGTACAATGTGTTTGATCCCGAATTAAAGGTTACCCTCGTGGAAGGGAAGACGTTTGTTCCCGAACCCGATTTGCATGCCAGCATTTTAGCAATTGAGGGCGTAGAGGCGATCAGTTTTGTTTTGGAAGAAAATGCAATTCTGAGATACGAAGACAATGAGTTCATTGCCCGCATCAAAGGTGTGGATGCCGACTTTTTGAAGGTCAGCCCGATTGACTCCATGATGTATAATGGCGCATTTGCGCTAAACTATGAAGATGAACCCCTGGCCGTGGTGGGCGCTGGAATCGAGGCCAGGTTGGGTGTCAGGTTGATGAGTGAATTCAACGCTTTGCGAATTTATGTGCCGAAAAGAACCGACAAGGTCATCATGAATCCTGAACAAGCTTTCAACCGAAAATCTCTAAAGGTGGCGGGAAGCTTTTCCATTCAACAGGAGTTTGACAGCAAATATGCCTTTGTGCCTTTATCGTTTGCGAGAGACTTACTCGATTACGAAAATGAAATATCTGCGATTGAAATTCGGACAGTCCCGGAAGTTTCCTCTTTCGATGTTCAGTCTGAAGTCGCGGAATTGATGGGAGAAAGATTCAAAGTCAGGGATCGCTACCAGCAGAACGAAGCGCTTTATGGGGTTATGAAATCTGAGAAATGGGTGGTGTTTGCCCTGCTAAGCTTTATTCTCCTGATTGCCTCGTTCAACATTATTGGTTCACTTTCGATGTTGGCAATTGAGAAAGCTAAAGACATCAGCACTTTGAAAACCCTCGGTATGACCGCCCGAAACATCCGCCAGATCTTTATGCTCGAAGGGTTGTTTAGTTCTCTGATTGGAGCTTTGGGGGGAATTGTAATGGCAATTCTGATATGTGTTGGCCAGCAGCAATTCGGGTGGGTGAAATTGCAGGGAAACGGAACCTTCGTGATCGATGCCTATCCCGTTGACATGGAAATGATGGATTTCGCCCTGGTCATGATGATCGTGGTAGGGATCAGCCTGCTGGCATCTGCACTTCCAGCGGTTCGGGCTTCTCGGCAGCGTATGGTTTTAAAGGAAGAGTAGCAGCGGCTTTTCCTGTTTCTACGGCTTGTTTGAATGCTTTTGCAGAATCTCTCACCGCTTCTGCAACTGATGTAAAATTGAAATCGAAAAGTGTTTTGGCCAGCGTGTTGTCATAAGACAGATGAAGTCCACTGATTTGCGCCATTTCTCTGGACACTTTTGGGTTTTTACCGATCAAGGAAGAAAGCAATGTATCTGGGATGCTCACCGCTTTCAGAAGCCAGGAAGGCAATTCTACAGTTGGAGCCGGTTTATCCAATTCATTGGCCATTAGTTGAAATACTTCCAGGAAGGACAAGTTTTCGGAAGAAAGTATGATCCGCTTTGGTGAAAGATCGCGATCCATTGCCTGCGTGATGAGCCAGGCCACATCTCGAACATCCACCCATCCCAGTGATCCGCTAGGGTAAAATTTCAAACCATTCCAGATTCTGAAAAACTTATCGTTTGCCTTTTTCCCCCATTCTGTTGGCCCAAGAATATTGGAGGGATTCAATATAATTGTTTTGAGCCCTTCCGCCTGTCCACGCCAAACTTCCCGTTCGGCTAAGAATTTTGAAAGGGAATAGTAGGGATGGGTATGGTCTGGGTCCCATTTGGTCATTTCGTTCATCATGCGCCCCTGTGTTTCCCCAATGGCAGAGACAGAACTTACATGGAGAAACTTCCGAATACTATGATCAAGTGCAACGTTAACAAGGTTGGCTGTTCCCTCAACATTGGTTTGATAAAGTCTTTTTCGATCTGCTGGAAAAAAGGAAATCACGGCAGCACAGTGATAGACAAATTCGACACCGTTCAGGGCATCATCCAGAGAATGAATATCAGTGACATCACCCTCGACCCAATCAATTTGATCGCGAACTTCCTCAACTAATTTGAAAGATGAATTCTTTCGACAAAGCGCTCTTACCTGCTTTCCTTGTTGCAGGAGATATCTGCATATATATGAACCGACTAATCCGGTTGCCCCGGTTACGAAATGCGTCATGTAAAGCGTTGAATTGCGGAGTAAAAGTAGGAAAACAAAGGAGCAGGGGACACCTTAGTGTCGAGTGATTGCTTTTGGCTTTTTGGTGATCGGTATTCGGTTTTCAGTATTCAGTTTTTACTGTGTTATTGTGTAGTTGCTGCGAAAGGCGAAAAACCAACCCGCTTTTCGGTGATCGTTCTTCAGTATTCAGTTTTGGTGTTTATT